>SMTZ1_10001420_pt1 | contig 24003 bp, 15 predicted proteins | sample DeeMarSWOR136_30_FD_25667 | JGI IMG/M metagenome (IMG submission 25667) | reverse complement strand
CACACTCCACGATTCCCAAAAGTAATTATTCGCTGCGGCATTTTCAATGATTGAAGCTCCCGTTGAATGCACGATCTTGGACGGCCACCCGTATTTCAACTCCTTGTTTTTATTGATCTCGTAAGCCAATCTCTTTCCTTCGTAACAGATCAATCCTCCAAAGCTTCCCTGGATAAGTCCCTTCACGAATGCTCGGTACCAACTAGACTCGTTTCTGTTCATCACCGCACCAATGGCTCCAACGATTCCACCGTAGCCCACATTGTACAGTAACACCTGTGACTGCTGACTGATCGCCCATGTATCAGTGATCAAGACCAAGAGGCAGGCGATGACGAGTATGATTCTCAACGTAAACATTTCAATTATCGAAATGACCTGAACTTTCACTGTTACGGTCACTGCTCACCGTATCATGATACAGGATCAATAGCTGAAAAGGAAGGTACAAACTGTCTTTGCTATCAGAACCATACTGTCTATCCGAGGAGTGTCTGTATCATGTTAAAGCTTCTAGGCATCAGCGAGGCTTCTGGAGATAAAATCGTTCAGGTGTTCAAGAGACCTTTCCACCACCACCCTTTTCCCACTCCTACCCCTCACCCGAACTGGAGGGAGAAGGCCAAAGTTTACATTCATGGGTTGAAATGGACTTTTACCCTCTCTGAGATGGATCTGCAGTGCCCCCAGAAGGGTTTCTCGTGGAAACAACGGTAATTCTCTTCCCTCAAGGTATCGAGGGATAACCAATGAGATAATGAGTCCATGAGCGATAGACTCCACATATCCTTCTACTCCCACTATCTGTCCCGTGAAAAACAGCCCTGCTCTATTCCTGGACATCTGCTTTTCATCCAGAAGACGTGGTGAATCGAGGAACGTATTTCTGTGAATCGAACCCCACCTGAGAATCTCTGCACTCCCCAAGCCAGGGATGAGCTCTAAGAGCTCTCTCTGGGCACCTCGGGTGAGTCTGGTCTGAAAACCCACCAGCCCGAGCATGGTGCCATCTTTCGTCTCTTGCCTCAGCTGGAGTACCGCGTATGGCTCTCGTCCCGTTTTGGGGTCACGGAGCCCTTTTGGCTTGAGTGGACCGAAACGAAGTGTGTCCATACCTCTCGCGGCAAGTACCTCGATCGGAAGGCAAGCCTCGAAGCATCGCGTTTCCTCGAATCCGCGTTTTTCCAGTTTTGGTGCATCTAATACAAATTCCACCAGACGACCGTACTCTCGCTTGGAAAGCGGTATGTTCCAGTAATCGTCCCCGCCCTTTCCATACCGTGACGCCTTGAATGCGTATTCGGAATCGACGGAATGAGTGCTCACCGATATCGATATCGCATCGTAGAAGTACAGGTGCTCGGCTGAGAAATGCTCTTGCATGGCTCGGGAAAGCTTTTTTGACGTGAGTGGGCCGGTGGCGATAACACTGCAGGGCGGCAACTCGAGATCCTCTTGTTCGAAGCGTCCGAGCGTTATCAAGGGATTCGCCTCGACGAGCCCAGTCACCATCCTCGCGAAATAATCCCGATCCACGGCGAGTGCGTGACCAGCGGGTACGCGTGTCTCTTCCGCCATCGCAATGAGCTTGCATCCGAGCATCCGGAGTTCTCGTTTCAAGAGACCGGATGCCGTTTCGGGATGTTCCGATTTGAGAGAATTGCTACACACGAGCTCGGCACAGTAAGGCGTCTTGTGAGCAGGGGTCGATAGCGTCGGTCTCATCTCGATGAGCTGCACCTCGATCCCTCTGGCGGCAAGCTGCAAGGCTAGCTCTGAGCCTGCGAGCCCTGCACCGACGACTGTCACTCTCTTTTTCAATGGGTAGCCTCGAACTTGCAGGCCGGGCACTTGAGGAAACGCCCTTTTTTCTTCGTTTCCTTCTCTACGAGATACGTTTCGTGGCAGTTGGGGCATTTCTGCGGGGTCGGTTTATCCCAGCTCGCGTACTTGCAATCCGGGTACCGAGTACATCCATAAAAGATTTTCCCTCGGCGGGTCCTCTTCTCTGTTATCTCTCCGTTGCAACCGTTCACTGGGCAGGGAATGCCAAGAGTCGCTGCTTCGGTATACCGGCATTTCGGATAGTTCGGGCACGCAATGAACTTGCCGAAGCGTCCATTCTTGTATACCAAACGCCCCCCGCACTCGGGACATTTCCGGTCGATCGTTTCCACTCCCTCCAGTGGACGCGTATAGCGGCATTGAGGGAAGCCCGGGCATGCCAGGAAGGGACCGTTCTTGCTCCACTTCTTTACCAGCTTCTTGCCGCAGTTTTCACATACCTCGTCGGTCTCCTCCTGAACGAGCTGTTTCAATGTGCCCTGCCGCTTCTTCGTATTCTCGAGATCCATCAACAGGGGCTCATAGAAAAACTTCACCACATCCTGCCAATCCTCTTTCGCCTCTTCTACCTTGTCCAGCTCACCCTCCATCCGCGCGGTAAAATCAACTTCAAATATATCCCTGAAGAGACTGTCCAGGGTATTCCAGACCTTCTCGCCCAACTCGGTCGGGAAGAGGGTTCCCTTTTGCTTTCTGGCATAGTCCCTGGTTTGGATAATACTCGAAATACTGGCATACGTACTCGGCCGCCCGATTCCCTTCTCCTCCAGCTCTTTGATCAACGAGGCTTCGGTATATCTGGGTGGCGGTTCGGTAAAATGTTGTGAGGCGTCCATGCTCCGGATGGATAGATCTTCACCCTTTTCAAGTTCGGGTATCCACACCTCCCTTTCCGATCTCTGATCGTGGAGGATGGAGAGAAAACCGGGCGACTTCAACCGTCTCCCGCTGGCCCTGAGGAGAAACCGCTCTCCCGCGCTGATATCGGCTTCCTTCACCTGGTAGATGGCTGGAGCCGCGAGGGAAGCGAGAAACCGCTTCCAGATCAATGTGTAGAGTGAAAGCTGATCCTTATTCAGGTACGTGCTGAGCTCTTCGGGAAGCCTGAAGCAATAGGTCGGCCTGATCGCCTCGTGAGCATCCTGGGAAATCTTGGCCTTCTTGAAACCGCGTTTCCCCTTGAATACCACCTCTTCCCCAAATTGCTTCTTGATACATGAAACACCCTGCCGGTATGCTTCATCACTCACCCTCGTGGAGTCCGTTCTCATGTAGCTGATCAAACCTACCGATCCCTCGTCTCCGAGCTCAATCCCTTCATAGAGCTGTTGGGCAATTACCATGGTCTTTTTCGCAGAAAAGCCGAGTCGGTTGGCTGCTTCACGTTGCAAGGTACTCGTAATGAACGGAGGTTGCGGGTTTCTCTTCTTCTCTTTTTCTCGAATATCGCTGACGGTCAAAGTCTCGGACTTGATGGCTGAAAGTATCTCTTCTGCTCTTCCCTTTTCCGGAATCTCAGGTTTCTTGCCGTCTATTTTCAACAGCTTGACTGGAAACTCTTCCCCTCTGACGTTCGCAAGGATACCCTCTATCGTCCAGTACTCCGAAGGGACGAAATCGCGGATCTCTCGCTCACGCTCGCAAATCAGGCGAAGTCCGACACTCTGAACCCTTCCGGCACTCAATCCCGTGAAGAAGATCTTCCAGAGCACGGGGCTCACCAGATATCCCACGAGCCTATCGAGGATTCTTCTCGCCTGCTGAGCATTGACCTTGTTGAGATCGATATCCTGTGGATTGGCTACCGCTTCTTCAAGTGCCCTCTTCGTGATCTCGTTGAAAATGATGCGCTTTATGGGAAGGTTGGATTTGTTCAGTGTCTCCCTCAGGTGCCATGCGATTGCTTCGCCCTCTCGATCCATATCTGTCGCCAGGAGCACCCGGGCGCTTTGAGAGGCCTCCTTGCGCAACGCACTGATGATCTTGCCCTTGCCTCTCACCGCGACATACTTCGGCTTGAAGCCGTTCTCAATTTCTATTCCGAGCTCTTTCTTCGGAAGATCCCGTATATGTCCCACGGAAGCCTTTACGTTATACCCGCTCCCCAGGTACTTTTTAATCGTACGCGCTTTCGCAGGAGACTCTACAACGACAAGTACCTGATCCACTCGGTTCTCCTTCATCAATGCACATGATCGTCGTGCGGAGACACGTCGAGAGAAATATCTTCGGGTAAGTCGATCACGTACCGTGAAGCTATTTCCTTAATTTCTTCCAGTGAAACAGGAGGAGAAATCTCGAGAGAGGCATATTCGATAATCAGATTCAGTTGGGCTTCAGTGAGCAGTCCGAGCCGTTTCAGCTTCAGCAGGTATCCCTGCGCAGGTGTGGATAACACGAGCTTTTCCGATTCGCTGAGGACACGTACTCGAGACTCTAAATCGAGTCTTGAACCGTGAGTTTCCGTACCGGGCTCGAACTCGAGCATGCTGAATGCCTGCTTGATCTCCTCGTACGAGTATCCCATCCCCTCGAGCTCCTCATAGAGGACAGCAGGATCTTTCGTTTCGCGTGATCTCAACTCTATGATATACGCAATTATATCTTTTATGCGCTCCATCGCTCTCAACTCCAAGCATCACTGGTCGCTAAGATAAATTACAAAACGTATCAAGAATAATGCTCATCTCACATCTTTTCCGCAACATTTTTTATATTTTTTCCCGCTGCCACAGGGGCACGGATCGTTCCTCCCCACCTTGGGCCCTGCATGGACGACACTCTTCCGTGGCGGAGGAGCCGGTCCACGAGGTTGTGCCTGCGCCTGCATCGCCGCAGGGGCGCTCGGCGCTTCGGCAGCCCCGTATGCACTGACGACCTGGTGTACAGCTACTTCGGACCCTGGTGCTTTCCTCCTTCCCCTCTCCTCGAAATCGAAACGCGCATGAAAGAGCCCCCACAGAATGGACCTGTCTATCTCATCAAGCATATCCGAAAAGAGCGTGAAGGCTTCTTGCTTATACTCGACCAAGGGATCCTTCTGTGCGTACGACCGGAGATGAATTCCTTCCCTGAGATAGTCCAATTCGTATAAATGGTCCATCCACTTTTCATCGATACTCTGAAGCATGATCATCTTCACGAACTGCTGCATAACCTCGGGTGGAATGGTCGACTTACGGATTTCGTACGCCTCCAGTGCTCTTGTCTTGCAGTGATCATAGATCACATCAATTTCTTTCACCTCATCCGCTGAGATATCAGAATGGTCAAATGAAACGAGAAAGAGGCTTTCGAGTTCATTCGTCGTCCCTTCGATATCCCACTCGTCGGGGGAAAGGCTCTCCGGTGCATATTTATCCACGACGTTGCCAACAACATCCTCTATCAATCCACTGATGATCGCGTCGAGATCGTCACTCTCGAGGAGCTCGTTCCGGCGTCCGTAAATAACCTCACGTTGCTTGTTCATCACATCGTCATACTCGAGGAGCCTCTTCCGAATACCGAAGTTGTACATCTCGACGCGTTTCTGAGCATTGCCGATTGCCTTTGTAATGAATGGATGAGCGATCACCTCCTCCTCCCCGGCTCCGAGCCTATCCATGACGGCCGATATCCGCTCGGATCCGAAGAGGCGCATGAGGTCGTCTTCGAGTGAGATGAAAAACCGCGACGCTCCGGGATCACCCTGGCGCCCGGCTCGCCCACGAAGCTGGCGATCGATCCTTCTGGCTTCGTGTCGTTCCGTACCGATGATGTGGAGCCCGCACGGAACATCGTCTTCGCATTCGGCTCTCTTTTCAGGATGGGAACAGTTGACGCAGTCATTCGGCGTCTCGCAGAGAATGCAGCAACGATCGCATTTCACGACACCCTCACCGAGCTTTATGTCCGTGCCCCTTCCTGCCATGTTGGTTGCAATTGTTACCGCTCCAACCTTTCCCGCCTCAGTGACGATTTCTGCCTCTCTCCTATGCTGTTTCGCATTCAGAACGTTGTGGGCGATGCCCTCCCGCTTGAGCATTCTACTGAGCGTCTCTGATACCTCGACCGAGACGGTACCCACGAGGATCGGGAGGCCCTTCTTGTTGAGGCGCCCGATTTCCTTTATGATCGCGTTGTACTTCTCCCGTTTCGTCCGGTATATCAGATCGTCGTAATCGATTCGCCTGACCGGTTTATTCGTCGGAACCACATTTACGTTGAGCTTGTAGATCTTGTGAAATTCCTCCTCCTCCGTCTCAGCGGTACCCGTCATGCCGGCCAGCTTCTCATACATCCTGAAGTAATTCTGCAAGGTGATCGTCGCGAGTGTCTGAGTCTCACCTTCGATTTTCACCCGCTCCTTTGCCTCGAGAGCCTGGTGAAGACCATCGCTGAACCTCCTACCGGGCATCAGGCGTCCGGTAAACTCGTCGACGATGAGCACCCGGTCGTTCTGGACGACATACTCGACGTCTTTTTCGAACAGCGTGTAGGCCTTGAGTAATTGCGAGAAGTTGTGGATAACATCACTCTTTTCGGCGTATCGCTTGTAAGCGTTGTCTTTTTTCCTCATTTTCTCTTTAAAGGAGAGTGACTGGTCGGACTCGATCTCCTTGATCTGGAGGCTCAAATCCGGAAGGACGAACAGTTCCTGATCCTCGGGGGAAAGGTTCTGGCGACCTTTTTCCGTTAAGTCGATCGTATTCGCCTTCTCGTCGATGACAAAATAGAGCTCCTCATCCAGCTCGTGGAGGCGCTTCTCTCTCATGAAGTCGGCCTCCGAACGGAGCATGAGCTTTTCGAGTCCCATCCTCTTCCTGAGTTTCATGAACTTCTTATTCTTTGGGTCTCCTCTGTTGGCGAGAAGGAGTTTGACGCCAACCTCGTCGCCCTCTTCATCCTTGTCCACTTCTCTCTCAACCTGTGTCATGAGATCGTTGATCATCCGTTTCTGTTTCTTGACGAGTCCTTCCACCTTATTCCGGAGGTAGGCATAATTATCCGTGAGTGATGAGCCTGAGACAGGACCGGAGATGATAAGCGGTGTCCGCGCCTCGTCAACGAGCACGCTGTCAACCTCGTCCACGATGGCGTAGTAATGGCTCCGCTGTACCTGATGCTCTGTGGTGAGCTTCATATTGTCCCTGAGGTAATCGAAGCCAAATTCGTTGTTCGTCCCGTATGTGATATCGCAACCGTACACCTGCTGCCTCTCTTCGGGGGTCATGTCGTTCTGGAGATAGCCGACGGTGAGTCCGAGAAATCGATAAATCTCCCCCATCCACTCGGCGTCACGTCGTGCCAGATAATCGTTCACCGTGACGAGGTGTACGCCCCGCTTTGTCAGTGCATTCAAATAGAGGGGCATCGTCGCGACGAGTGTTTTCCCTTCACCGGTGGCCATTTCGGCAATTTTACCCTCGTGGAGCACGACCGCACCGCCGATCTGGACGTCGAAGGGGACCATATCCCACGTGATGGCGTGACCGACCACCTCCCAAGAGCGGCCCAAGAGCCTCCTGCAGACTTCGTACACGAGACCGAACGCCTCGCACATGAGGTCATCGATGGACTCGCCACCTCTGATACGGGAGATGAACTCCTCCGTTTTTCGGGGAAAGTCCTCCTCACTCAGTTCGCGGTACTTTTCGGCCCACTCCTTCACAGAGACCACCATCGGGCCCAGTCCCTTCATGAGGCGGGTCTTCCGGTCCCCGAACAACTTATATATCAATCCTTTTGCCAATACCGGAACCTCCGATTCGACTGCAACATAATAAAAAGGTAAGGAGTTATCAAGAACTGTCGAGTTCGCCGATAACGCTCACCATTTAACCGACGGTCTCCCGTATTCGCCACCGTATGCTCAATCATCCGTTCTCCGCTAACTTACACCTCCGTAAATCCATATAGCATAAAAGATTCCCCCATTGGAGCCGAAGTAGACTTTCTTCTCGTCGTGGTCCGGGGACGAGTATATGGGAGAGCTTGCCCGAAACCTCTCTTTCAGCTCACCGGAATGTAAATCAATTGCAACGAGCTCTGAACCGTACGTGGTAACGAACACCACCCGATCGATGACGAGTGGCCTCGAACGCACAGGGCCACCGAGCTTCGCGCGCCACAACAATTGCCCATTTACCGTTAATGCATAGATTCTCGCATCTTCAGAGCCAACCAGTATCGTTTTCCCGCTGAAGACAGGTTGGCTGTTGACCTCACCATTGGTGAGATGACGCCACATCAGGTCGCCGTTGGAAAGAGAATAGGCGTAAATATACTTATCCTTCGTACCGAAAACGACCAGTTTTTCCTCCTCCAGGCAGAGGGGGCTCGAGTGTATACCTCCGCCGGGTTTGACTCTCCAGATTATCTTGCCTTTATGATCCATTCTAATGAGAGATCCATCGGTGGTCGCAGTGACAATGTATCCGTCGCCGAGCACGATGTCGGCCCAGATACCGTCTCCAACCTTCTCTGACCAGAGTCTCGTCCCATCCTTCATTTTGAGTGCAATCAGATTTCCTTCGATCGTTCCAACGAGCACCAGGTCTTTCCAAGCCTGAGGCTTGCTCACGATCCTCGCTCGTGCAGAGAAAGTCCATACCTTTTCCCCATCTTCGACATCCAGGCAGAATACATTTCCCGCATAATTCGCACCAACCACCCGGTCGGAGATGCAGAGCGGTGATGCTCCGATGCCATCACCTGACTCGTACCTCCACTTCAGTTTGCCCTCCGTCGTAAAGGCGTAAAGTGAACCGTCCCGGCAGCCGAAAAAGACCGTGTCCTTGTAATAGACGGGCGAAGACGTGACAGGTGCATCAAATCCCTTCTTCCACGCTTCGGCGAGGGAGATCGTTTTGACTGTCTTCTCTTCCAGAGCTTCTACGTGCTCGCTTGGTCGTAATTCGGCTGGTTCTTCATCTTCTACCGCGAGGAGAACGTCAGGTTCTCTACCGGCTTCTTCCTTATTCAAGGGGCCGAACAGTAAAAACAATGCCACCGTCAGTGTTGCTCCTCCCACGATAACGGGAATGGATATGCGCTTGAACAAGGAGGAAAACCTTCGATCTGCCGTCTCCTTCACAACGGAGCTGGCTGTATTCCAATGTATCGCCGGAAACGTGTGGCTCGTATCGAGGCTGATATCAAGATCTTCTGGTATCTCGAATGATGGGAAGTAGATACTGTTCCGTAAGGTCTCATGGTATCTCCCCAAGAATTCATTTGAAGGCGTGACGACAAGTGTATGGGCACCTCCTGGCATCGGGAAGTGCCACAGTACAAAAAGATTCTCCGGATGCTGTTCGAAGAGATCGCCCTGTTCCCGCATTTCTTTCAACGGTATCTCCCTGACACCGTGGATAGATTCAATCGTTCCCACACGGCCCGTACCGCCGTCCCAGTGTTGAACCACTGAATCCTGCTTATGAAACAGGTAGAATTCATCTCCTCTCCGGATCATGATTACCAGTTGGGAGCCCTGCAGTAACTCTTCAGCAGCGTCTATACCCGTTACCATCTCTTTAAACTGTTCCATGAGCTGGAAGAAGTATTGTGCAGGATGACCTAACCGTGACGCTGAAATGGAATCACGGTACAGCCTTCTCAGCAACTGTTCCTGTTTTGCGTTTCCCGGTGAAATAAAGACGAAGAACTCCTCCCCACCCCTCTTCCTCGGTAATTCGTGATAAACCAGAGAATCCTGACCCCCATCGGTACCGAAACAGACGAATGCTGTCTTTCTCATGGCAACCACCTCGATCTCTGAGGGTAGATGGGGGGAATTAAAAAATCAACAACAAATCCAGTGGCTCTCTCGCAGAATGGCGGGAGGTACTAACTCTTTGAAAAGACGCCCTTGAACGCGGTAACCAGTTTATCCAGCGGACCTTCTTGCGCAGACTTCCCTTCATCGATCATTGTCATGAATCGACGAGCTATCTTGTTGTCGGGATCCCACTGCAGCGCGTCATGGAAGTGCTTCACGGCGAGGTTCTTCAAACCCGCTTTGAAGTATACATACCCGAGATTTGCATGGTAATCGGGATTGTAAAACTCTATCTCGATAGCCTTCTTGCAGGCATCCCTCGCCTCGTGAAGTTTGGTGTTCAGCGCGGCCAGGCAGAAGCCGTACAAGCTGTGGTAGGATGGATTCGAGGGGTCGTACTTGACAGCCGCTTTCAACAGAAGGGCTGCTTTGTCATACCGATTGTTCCTCATGGCCTCCTTCGCCTGCATAAAAGAGACTGAAGCGGAACGTCTATCTTTCTCCTGGAGTCCCGCCGAAGTGTCCTTAGATCCCTTTCCACTTTTTCTCAGTGTTTCGTCGTATAACTGTCTCTTCTGAGGATCGCTGAGCACAGCATACGCCTCGTTCATAAGCTTGAAACGTTCCCTGTTCTCGGGTGTATCCCCCGCAACGTCGGGATGGTACAGTTTGGCGAGGCGGAAATAGCTCCTCTTTATATCCTCGGTGGACGCAGATGCCATGGACTCCAGTATCGAATAGTAATCAACATTCAATGCTCTCTACCTCTACTCAAGTACAGGTTCCAATTCCCGGAGAAGGTTCAGCGCCACTTCATTTTCCGGATCCAGTTTCAAGACTACCTGCAGATGTTTCATTGACTCATCCTTCGAACCCTTCTCGTAGAGGGTCAGTGCCATATTCACTCTGGCCTTCAGGTAATCCGGATGGATCTTCAGCGAAGTCTCAAACTCAAGAAGCGCATCATCCGTCATCCCCTTATTTGCGTATGCAATACCGAGGAGGTTGTGGAGATCGGGATAGTTCGGATTCATCGATAGTGTTTTCTTGAGCTCTGCGATAGCGAGATCGTACTCTCCATTCTGTATGGACTCCAGAGCGATCTGCTTGATGACCTGCGAAGAGGAAGGCCGCTCCTCCAGCAGGCCGTGAAAGATACTCTCCAGTTTCTCAGCAGACGACCCGGTCTTTGCGAGAGAGAGAAGCCCCTTTACTCGATCTACATAGAAGGTGGGCGCTGACGAAAGGCACGACTCAAGTTCCTTAACGGCCTGCTGGTGTTCCCCACTCCGCTGATAACTCTTGGCGAGCATAACCCTGGCGCGGAAATAGTTGGGATTGATCTTTAAAGAGTTCTTGAGACATTCTTGGGCATCCTTTTCTCTGCCGAGGGTTTCGTAAAGGCTTCCAAGTTTGTAGTGAACATCTGCGTACCCCGGTTGCAGTTCGATTGCCTTTTCCAGCTGTTGGGCGGCTTCCTGTATCTTTTTCTCGGATGCCAGGCTCTTTGAGAACTCTATATACGATTCCACCGCGTACATACGGACCATCTCTTGATCCTTCGGTTTCTTTCCATCCCGTACCCTCTCCAGATATGACTCGAAATCCTTGCAGGCCTTCCCATAGTCACCCTTATTGAAATGTCCGAGAGCCCTCTTCAAATCATTCCTCGGGAGAAAATATAATAATCGATTTATGAACATCTTACCTGACCTTCCTTGGTAAGTTTTTACGGTGCTTTGTACAGTAAGCTACCCGCAACGGTTGCAAGCAATTCGTAGGCCAAAAGGATTGAGCTTTACCTGTTATTGAAAGTGTGATTGGAAGTTATCCGAGGCCTGAGAAAACGGCCCTTTCTGGCAACCGCGAGAAAGGCCCGTGAGGAGTAAGTTGGTTTCGCAACGGCAATGAGGCGAAGTTTGCATTTTGCAAGCGCTTCCGCATCTTCACATGCCAGTTCGAGCCGCCTCGTGAACTTCCCCGCAGGCAACATGTACTCTTCAAGGATGGTGAATACGTGCTCGCCCTTCTCGTTCTCAAGGGAGAGCGATACGGTGGCATGCTCGGTCAAGAGAAATGAAACATCGATGCCGATCTGTCTGTGCTCCACATCGAAGGCCAGGTTCTCTGTTTCGAGGCGAAGCAGGTCAGTACCGATCCAGTAGTACTGAGCGCCTGCCCTCTCCGATATGAAAACCTGCCCGAAGCGCCTGTATATCGTAATTCCTCTCGGCTCGTCAAATTGATCCTTACCGTTCCCCTTCCGGCCGATTGCAGTGATATAGTTCAAGTGCCTGTCGAACTTATGTATCCTGTTGTTTTCCGAATCAGTCGTGTACATATTCGCGTAGTAATCAATTGCCACGTGATTGAATCCACCCCGATCACCGATTCCGTAGTAGTGGACGACTTCCAGTGCCTTCCCCTGGGGAGAAATCTTCCATAGTCTTTGACCCATGCTGTCTACTACTGCGATAAAATCATCCCGGTAATAGAGCCAGCCGTCGCTTTCCGTCACACCGGCAACACTCGTCGGCCGATAAAGCGTTCTTCCTCTCCACTCAGGACGAAAAGAGGTGAGGTAGGAGCCGTCTGTCCCAAAAACGACGATTCTGTTATTGCCGGTGTCTGCCGTGTAGAGAAGGCCGCCACTGAGGGAGATACCCGACGGAGCATCAAGGGACATACCTTCCGGCATCGTAATCTCCTTCTCGGCGACAAGCTCATCGTTTGGCAAGTATTTCAGATGTACCAAACGATTATTTCCCGTGTCGGCGACAAAAATATTGCCACTCCTGTCACCGGAAACAGCCATCGGTTCGTTGAACTGGAGGAGGCCGGTACCGAGACCGCCGACGATACCGATTGACGTCAAGCTCTTGTTATAAATGAGCTTATGCCTTCCGCTGTTCAAACCGAACACGGTGAGCTCGTCATCGTCCTTTTTGGTCCCAAGGTCATCTTCACTGTCGAGTTTCATGCAGAATAGCCCCTGTGGATCGTTAAACTTCTCACGGTAGCCGGAAAATATATCGAGATGGAATTGTGTCACCTTGTGGAGGCCCAGACAGTGGTTCCATGGCGGGGTCACAAATGTCGTCTCATGATCCTCACCCCCGACTGATGAATGAAGGATAAGGAGTGAAATGACAAAAAGCGGAAGCAGCTCCTTTATTCTCATCAGAGCTCCACGTTCATTCTGGATAACGATCTGTACGCCGCCAGCGAGTTGAGAATCCTCCTGACATAATTTCTCGTCTCGCTCAAACCGATCAACTCAATTGAGATCATGGGATTCTCTAAAGGTTTAAACGTCTTTCTCCATCCGGCCGTTCTCGTTTCCCCCCCATTGTACGCGGCGAGGGCTGCTACGAGCGAGCCTCCGACACGATCCAGAAGGTAACGAAGATACCAGGAGCCAGCAGCGATGTTACATGAAGGATTGAGGAGATCGTCCGTACCGTTATACGCATCTCCTAGCTTCCGGCCAATCCAGGAACCGGTCGATGGCATGAGCTGCATCAGTCCCATCGCACCTGCCCGGGAGATGGCACATCTGTCGAAACGGCTCTCTTCTCGTATGACGGCCAGGATGAGTTCTGCGGGGAGATAATTGGCCCGAGCTTCTCGTTGAACGGTACTCGTAAAGGCAGCTGGATAGGAGAGGATAGCATGGTGAGATCCACTGAGGGCAGGAGAACTGAGAAGGGAAAGTCCGAGGTGGATCATACCCTTTGATCTTGCCTTGCCGTACACTACAGAGAGACGTGGAGAACTCGTCCGGAATATAGACTTGATCACTTCTCCGCACTGTGATGCTTCCTCCAAAAATCCTCGATCGATAAAGTAGACAAACGCCTGATATCCCGGGTGTGTGAATAGTGAATCATCGTGAGGTAGGCTCTCACCGACCTCATCGAAGAGCTCCCTCTCACGGCGTTCGATCTCCTCGATGCTTAAACTCTCCAGGTTCGTCTCATCTAGGTCCACAGTGAGAAGCATACTCCGTTTATCTTTCTGGAGAACGAGTGCATAGAATGAGATGGGGTAACGGGTCTTCAACCGTTCCGCCCATTTGTTCCTTTCATTGACTGTCGCGCCGGTACGATGGAGCCAGTAAAGGACCGCCGGCTCGAGACGTTCACCAACATCGGGCAGCAACCGCTTCAGTATCACAGAGGATGTTCTACGGTTACCGAGCCGGTATCTCAGGACAGCTTCACTGAGGGCTGCTTCTTTCGCCAATTCCGTTACCACCCCTCGCTTCCGCAGCGTGCTCCAGATCGTGAGAGCGTTTGACCACTGCTTGCGTAACACTTCCAGCCGCGCTGCGGTATCGAGAGCGAAATTGCTGCGATCGTCTCCGGGGTAGTACATACCAAATAACCGGTAGCTCTCGGCTGCTTTCCGGTAGTCTTTGAGGCGGTACTGGAGTGAAGCCATCCGGAGCAGTGCCTCCTTCTTCTCAGCGACAGATGCTTGGGAGCTGAAGAGGCGCCTGTAGATTTTCAGCGCTCTCCGGGGATACCCGCTCCGACGGCTGTAGCGACCTTTCAACAGGAAGACCCTGCCCTCCTGGGGGTAGTTTCTGCACAGGCGATGAATCAGGGTATCGGCTTCATCCATGTAACCAAAAGCAACGGCCGCTTCAGCAACGGTGAGAATCTCTTCAAGCGTGACTTCTTGCAATTCGGGTTGGAACAATCTCAACAGCTCACCGAAGAGAGTAACACCTGCCGTATCGGGTTCCGCGTGGATACCCATCATGAACCAGTTCTTTGCATCCACCCTGTGGCCGTTCCGAAGGGAAGCTTTCGCCAGGATGAAATAGGATCTCCCCGAGAGCATGCCCGTTCGCTTCATCACCTCCCCGAGAAGTGAATCGCCGCCGGGGGTGAGGCAGGCGGCCTCCACGAAGAGGTTCTGGGCATCAGCAAGCACCGGATGACAGGTGAGGGTCGAGTCGATATCCACCAGGGAGAACACCCCCTGAAGCTCCCCCTCGGCAGCTTCGTAGCGGGAGCAGTGGACGAGAGAAACTGCTCTCCAGTATCGTCGATATACTTCGAGGTATGGATTCTTCATCTCGCATTGCAGGAGATTCGACGCCTCGAAGAATCGACCGCCCTTATAGGCGATCAGTCCGCTCCTGAATGGGTCGTCGATACTTCCCAGGAGACTCGAAGCTCCTTCGATATCACCGGCCATCGTGAGAAACGCCACCCGGTCGAGCCCACTCCCATCGGGGATCTCCGACAGTGCATGTTCATACTCACCTCTCCAGATATGCACGGTTGGACTCGACGCACCGTCCCCATGCAGCTCGCCTGGTGAAGCGAGGCAAAGCAGCAAGAGACATGGAACCACTCGACGAATCATGCGTTACCGACCTGACACACATGTAAGAAATATGTTTTTGAAGATCACTGATGGCAAGTTAAATGCCAGAAGGAGAGAGACTTCCCCAACCGCCGGGGTTACTCCCACTCTATCGTACTGGGCGGTTTTGAGCTGATATCGTACACCACCCGGTTCACGCCGTCGACCTTGTTGATGATCTCGCTTGAAACCGCCTGCAGGAAGTCATAGGGCAGCTTCGCCCAGTCGGCCGTCATCCCGTCCGTGCTGGTGACGGCCCTTAACGCGACCGTTCGTTGGTAGGTTCTGGAATCACCCATGACACCAACACTCCGGACGGGAAGGAGAACAGCAAAAGCCTGCCAGACATTGTCGTAGAGTCCCTCCCTCCGGAGCGCCTCTATGAAGATCCTGTCAACACGCCGCAGGAGATCGAGATCGTCTCGGGTTATCTCCCCCGGCAATCTGACTGCCAGACCGGGGCCGGGAAACGGGTGCCTCAAGATCTGGCTTTCCGGCAAGCCGAGGTACTGTCCCACTTCCCGTACCTCGTCCTTGAAAAGGACAGCGAGGGGTTCGATCAGCTTGAAATTCAGCTTCTCCGGCAAGCCGCCGACATTGTGGTGAGATTTTATGGTGACGGATGGTCCAACCGTGGACTTGCTTTCAATAACGTCCGGATAGAGTGTTCCCTGTGCAAGAAACTCGAAGGGACCGAGCTTGCTACTCTGTTCTTCGAAGACATCGATAAAACATTTACCGATCGTCTTCCTCTTTTCTTCGACATCTGTCACTCCCTTCAAGCTTTTCAAGAACTCTTCTGATGCATCCACGAAGACGAGTTCGGCCATCAAGTGATGCGAGAGCAGCTCCTGCACTTCGTCTACTTCCCCTTCTCTCAGGAGCCCATTGTCCACAAAGATCGGGCAGAGCCGTTTTCCGATCGCCCGATCCAAGAGGCAGGCCAACACAGAGCTGTCAACTCCCCCGCTCACCGCACAGAGGACACGGGCCTCACCCACCGTCTCCCTGATCTTGGCAACTTCGCGGTCGACGAATGACTGCGAGTTCCACATTGCCTCCGCCTTGCATATGCGAAAGAGGAAGTTTCGGAGAATCTCATTCCCATGATCTGTATGGTAAACCTCGGGGTGGAATTGAAGTCCGTAGATCTTCTCGGATCGATCTGCTATCGCAGCGAGCGGAGACCCGCTCGATCTGGCGATAGCACGAAATCCCTCCGGAAGGGATTCCACCCTGTCTCCATGACTCATCCACACCTGCTGCTTTCCGGGTGTGCCGGCGAAGAGATCGATGCCCGTATCGGCATCGATAAACGTATGGCCGTACTCTCGGTGATCCGATCTCTCAACGCGTGCGCCCTTTGCCCTGGAGATCAGCTGCATCCCATAGCAGATACCGAGGATCGGGACGTTGAGGGAGAAGATATCAGCTTTCAGATCCGGCGCACCCTCGGTCGTTACACTTGCCGGACCGCCGGAGAGTATGAGACCGACAGGTTTCTCATCCTTGATCTGTTCCAGGGTGGCGGAATGGGGGAGTATGACCGAGAAGACCTTCTCTCCTCTCACCCGCCGCGCGATCAGTTGCGTGTACTGGGATCCGAAGTCCAGTATGACGATCGCTTCTCTGTCCCAATCCCTCTCGACCATGCTCCCTCTCTCTAATGCCTGAAGTGGCGCCTTCCGGTTATGACCATGGCAAGGCCGAGCTCCTCGGCCGCTTTGATGACTTCCTTGTCCCTGATTGATCCGCCTGGTTGAATGATGGCTTTCACGCCAGCCTGTGCGAGAACCTCAACGCCATCGGGAAAAGGGAAAAATGCATCTGATGCTGCTGATGCACCCTCTATCCGTAAACCTTCACGCCCGGCTTTTTCGACGGCTATCCAGCAGGAGTCGACCCGGCTCATCTGACCCGCACCGATACCGATGGTGCCCTCCGCATCGCAGATGACGATCGCATTCGAGCGGATGTGCTTGACAACCTTCCAGGCCAGTCTCAGCGCCCGCTCCTCATCCGGTTCGGGCTTGCGTGTTGTCACTGCCTCGTACTCGTCGAGCTCGGGGAATCCCTCATCACGCTCTTGCAGGAGGAGGAGGTCTCCGATCTCTCGGGAGACCCATCCCGGATGATGGAGGCTCCACTCCTCATCCGGTACGACGATCAGCCGGAGATTCTTCTTCTTTTTCAGGAGAGCACGTGCCTCATCGGAAAAGCCCCGCGCGACAATTACCTCGAGGAAGATCTCTGTGCAGGCCTCGGCAGCCTTCTCGTCAATGATACCGTTGAACGATACGACGCTCCCGAACGAAGATACCGGATCCGTCCTCTTCGCCCGGAGGAAACTTTCCACCGGCGTGGCGCACACTGCCGCGCCGCACGGATTCATATGTTTGATGATTGCGCACGAGTTTTCCCCGAGATCACTCCCCAGTAGCAACGCCGCATACAGGTCCTGAATATTGTTGTACGAGAGCTCCTTTCCCTGGAGCTGCTCGAAGTGCGAGAGACCACTTGCTCCCTCCCGGGCATAGAGAGCCCCGAGCAGGTGCGGATTTTCACCGTAACGGAGTGACCTGATCTTCCTGAAAACCGCAACGACCTGATCGGGCATCTCCCCTTCCGGGGCTGTCAATCGATCGAAGTAGCCCGATATGGCCGCATCATAAGCAGCCGTATGGTGGAAAGCCTTTGACGCAAGCATGCGTCTGGTGGCAAGAGAGATTGAACCGTCGTTTTCGTCAAGATCCTTGATAAGGACCTCATAATCATCCGGGTCGACGACAACGGCCACGGAGTGGAAATTTTTTGCTGCTGCTCTGATCAGTGTGGGACCCCCGATATCGATTTCCTCTACCACCTCCCGTTCTCCCGTGTCGGTTTTATCTGCCGCTTCGCGGAACCGGTACAGGTTCACTGCCACGATATCGATCAATTCGATCCCGTACTTCGTAGCTTCGCTGAGGTGGACTTTGTTCTCCCGATCCGCGAGGATCCCTCCGTGTATCTTCGGGTGAAGGGTTTTTACTCTGCCATCCATCACTTCGGGAAATCCAGTGATATCGCTCACGGTAACGACAGGTATACCACAGTTTTTGAGGACCTTTGCCGTTCCCCCCGATGCGATGACCTCGATCCCCCGCTCGTGGAGAGCTTTCGCAAAGGATTCCAGACCCTTCTTGTCCGTGACACTGATCAACGCCCGTTTCGCTTTACGAGTCATACGAGATACCTTTCAATGTCTAACCGTGGAAAGAGGCGTTTGGAGACCATTCGATAGCGCTGAACCGTCTTCCTGACAACTTCATTCGGTAGCTCCGGTGCCGGCGGGTTATGGTCCCAGCCGATGCCGTCAAGGTAATCGCGAACGAATTGCTTGTCCAAGCTGTGTTGGGAACGGCCCGGCTCATAATTCTCAGCCAGCCAGAAACGGGAAGAGTCTGGTGTCAGTAGCTCATCGATCAGTACGATTTCACCGTCTATCCGTCCGAACTCGAACTTCGTATCGGCAATAATGATTCCCTTCGATGCAGCATGTTCATTCGCCTTAGCGTAGAGATCGAGGCTTATTCTCTGCAGTTCCAGAATCGTGCTTCTCCCAATGATTGTTGCAGCCTCGTCGATCGTCACATTCACGTCGTGATCCTCGGTGGCCTTCGTCGACGGTGTAAATATCGGTTCTTCGAGCTTATCCGACATTCGTAATCCCGAGGGCAGGGTAATGCCGCATATCGCTCCGTTTTGCCGGTACTCCCTCCATCCAGAGCCAACGATGTAACCCCTGACGACACATTCGAGATCGATCCTCTCAGCCTTCCGAACGAGCATCGTCCTGCCTGCCAGCTCATTGAGGAGCCGGTTGAAGGGTTCTGGAAAATCGTGAACCTCCGTGCTTATCATATGGTTCGGAACTTCCCTGAACCACCTGAACCACGCTGCGGAAATCATTGTCAGCATGATTCCCTTGCCTGGAATCGGCGTCGGCAGGACAGAGTCGTAAGCGGAAATCCGATCGGAAGCAACGATCAACAGCATGTCACCGAGATCGTAGATATCCCTGACCTTCCCCTGGAAGGTCGGTTTGATATCAGAGAGTGGGCTGTTCTTCTTTAATTTACCTTCATTCATCATTCGATATGAAAACCCTCCTTCCCTCGATGCGCAGCCTTCCTTCAGCGAAAAGCTTTACAGCCTCGGGATAGGCCTTGTGTTCCTCCTTCAGAATTCTCGCACTCAGTGTTTCCTCCGAGTCGTCCTGTAAGATGGGAACGACTGTCTGAACAATGATTGGCCCCGTATCCACGCCTTCATCGATAAAGTGGACCGTGCACCCCGAGTACCGGACACCGTAATCGAGAGCCTGCTTCTGTCCGTGAAGACCTCTGAAGCTCGGTAGCAGGGCCGGATGAATATTCAACATCCTCCCCCCGTATTCCTCCAAGAGCTTGCCTTTGACGATCCTCATGAAGCCTGCGAGACAGACGAGGCCAACCCCCCTCTCCTTGCAGAGACGGGTCATTTCTTCACTCGATGCCGGAGTCATCGATCCCCTCTTCGGCCCGCAGTCCACCATGACCGACTCGATTCCCATTCGTTCTGCAATCTTCAATGCACCGGCGTCAGGATTGTCGACAATCAATATCACGATCGTTGCGGGGTAATCCTCAGCCTGGCATGCCTTCGCGAGTGCTTCGAAGTTACTTCCCCTACCCGAGGCGAGTACCCCAACCTTCAATTTGTCCTTCATACTTCTCCCCCGAGTGTTACGTAAAATTTCCTTCGATTTGCTGGAGAAGCTGAAAATTGCCGTGTCATCCGACGAGCATCTCCACGAAATTACAACCGGAAGGTTTTCAACTGGGTATCGGACAATGGGCATATTATCTTCAGGAACCGATGAAGTCAAGCGGTGAGATTCGAGACTCCCCGATATCCTCCACAGGGCTCACCAGAGATCCCGTCGAGGCGGAGGATGCTACCGGGAGGGGAAACGTTTTGGTATCTCGATCCTTCCCTGGTTGACAGTAATCCGGAACTCAACCGCTCCTTCTTCGACAGAGATCGAGCCCCCACTCGGGGGAGGGTACAGAGGTTTCAGGAACTCGACCACATGAGATTCCAAGCTAATCCTTGCCCCACGTGATACTGCCACGACCTGCAAACCGATCCTCTCTAAACGGACCTTCAATTCCTGTCCAGAGAGCAGCAGATACGGGCTGCACGCAACCTCGCCGACCTCCAATCTCATCAAGAGGTACAGGAGGCCGGATTGACGGTACAACCGCCCCGGCATGACGATGACGAGACCAACTCGCCGTATCCCCCTCTTCCAAAGCTCTCTCACGATCGCGTATGCATCAGAGCGACTGATCTCATCCTCGATGCAGAGGACTCCATAACCGGAGTGCCAGAATGCACAACGAGACCGCAGACTCACCATATCCCGAACGCCGTGGTGGTCAACCCGCAGAGGGATGGGTTCGACATCGCCTCCCCTCGGAGAACCATCGATAACAAGTGAGGTCAGTATGCAGGACAGCGCAACGATCAGCACGAGTGTCCTCTTGCTGCACCTCTTCGCAAGTGATAGGGAAAGAAAGAACATCCCAACAGTGTAAACCACCGGGTGGATATCACCGCTGTAGAGAGCCGGGTGAGCTCGCTGCGAAACAGCGTCCGGTATCTCGAAGAGAAGATCTGACAGATAGTTTATGGGATACGAAATCACGAACCTCACTCCCGCAACAGGAACTGCGAGATACACCGCACCGAAATAGAGAAGTACGGTCACGGGAATGACCACCATTAGATTCATCATGGGGGCAAGCAGTGACGATCTCTTGTACAGTCCGAGGATCATGGGAAGCAAGAAAAAGGTGATGGAGCAGGTAATAAGAACGGGGAACAGGACAAATCGAGAAATCCGGCCGAGGACACCTGGAGGGAGTAGAGCATCGACCCTGGTAACGAGAGGAATACCGATGAGAGCTATCCCACAGACGGCGAAGCATGAGAGCTGGAAGCCAGGTTTCATGATCACAGCAAAGTCTACGAGGGCGACAAGAAAGCACCCTATCACGAGGGAGCGGAGCAGATCTCGCTGCAGGCACAGAGACCTGCGGATCATAAACGCGACGACGAGTGCGAGTGCCCGAACCAGTGAGGGTGGAAATCCCGCAACCGCAACATAGCAGCACAGGAACGAGAGCAACATACCATTTCTGATACCTTGGGATACGGGAAGTGCAGCAAGCATCTTAGAGAGCGGAAGGGCAATAATGCCCAGATGCAGGCCGCTCAAAGCGAGGAAGTGAGCGATACCGAGATACTCGTATGTCTCTCGCAACCGGTAGCTGAGCCGTTTTCTGTCTGCAAGAATGAGGGCAGCGAGTAATCCCCTGCTCCGTCCCGACAGATGCCCACCTTGGAGGGATTCGAGAAGGAGCGCTCTCATGCCGGAGAGACGGAACGGATGAGCGGATACCCCTGTTTGCGGCTCTGGTGAACGACGGAGAGAGGGTGTGACACGTACAACCGGGACGCTGTTCTCATTGCTCGCACTTCCTGAGTTGATACGGACATCGTATGCCTCTCTTCCGATACCGGCACCCATCCAGATGATGAGAGCAGTTGATAAAACCAGGAAAACACGGGGAACGTTGGGAGAACCTCTGGACTTACTCTGGACGTGAGTGCTGACGAGAAACAGACAGAAAGAAGCGATCGAGGCTGAAATCCGCTGCCATGTTCCCGGCGGAGACATGACACCAGCAACAAAAAACACGGCCCACCACATCATCATCATCCACCTCCCGTGCCGCGCGAGAGCCGGGCTCACCCGTTACATCGCCCGCTCAGACTGCGTGTGGTCGAAGATACCTACGACGGTTCAAATTCATAAAATGTGACTCTGTTCTTCCCTTCTCGTTTCGACAGATACAGCGCATTGTCCGCTCTTCTCAGGAGATCGATCTCACTCTGCGCATCAGTGGGAAAGACGCAGCCGCCGATACTGATGGTGACCTTTATCTCCTTCCCGTCTTCCATTGTATGTTCAGACTCGGCAATAACCTCTCGTATCCTCTCTGCAGTCCGCTCTGCATCCTCCCTCCCCGCTCCAGGCAGGAGCGCAATGAACTCTTCGCCTCCGTACCTGAACAGTAAGTCGATCTTTCGAAGGTGCGATTTTACCGCTTGGGCGACGAGCTTCAGTATCGCATCCCCCACATCATGACCGTACCGATCATTCACCTCTTTGAAATCATCTATGTCCATGATGAGAAATGTCAGGCTCTTCCGATTTCGAATTGCCCTCTCCATTTCGAGAGGCAACTGGGACTCATAGTAGTTGCGGTTATGCACCTGCGTCAGGCGATCAATAGAGACCATCTTCTCGAAATGCCTGTTGTTTTCCAGTAATCGGATAATCCCTTGAGTAATCAGGAAAAAGTTCTGAAACGTGTCCTTATCCGGTGGATTTTCGCGCCTCAGGTGGATCTCGAGAACACCCCATTTCTCTCGCTGTGTGACGAGTGGTACGAGCAGAACGGATCTCGTATCCTGTTCAATTGGAAAGAAGCTTTTACCTGTATATGCTCCATTGAGACGTAAAAAGGAATGGGATATACCGCTCGTCAGGCAATGGCGGTAAAACCTGTTTGTCGAAATCTCATGCCAGGATGAAAACATGATCTTACCATTTTCTCGAACCTCTGGGGATGGAACACCCTGCAGGAGGAGGAGATTACCCGAGGCACCATAGTAAATATTACCGATCAGGTTAATAATATCAGAGATCTTGTTCACGATAGTCTGCGGTGAATCGTTCAGCGAGAGCGATGAAATGATGTTCGCGAGTACCGAAGGGAGGATAACTTCCACCCTCTTCGCTTCCCCGGAGATCTCTTCCCACTCTTCTCCGGTCATCATGAGGGTAATCGTGGCCGGCCTATCTACTCTCGCATATGAAACGGTAACCCTGTTGAGTGATCTTCTGAGACCGTCCCTCTTGAAAACTCCCTTGACTGAGAGCTCTTCCATCGCCTGGTACGCCTCCCGAACCATCTCCACACGATTGCCCCTCGTGAGGGCGTGCTGGACACCTTGGAGACGGGAAGAGGAAAGCAGCTGTCTGGGAATTAAGCTCGACAGAAGGTAGCGGTAGTCTTTCTCAAATCCTGGATGCATATCTCGTTTTTGCGCTGCAGAATCCACAGTATGCTATTCCTTACGTATAATTATACACCACCTCGGGGTGCCATTTCTACCAAAACAGCCCACATCGCAATTTTATAACTCCTCGTACCGTTCCAGGCACCTGCGAGGAGGAGAAACAATATGGCATTAAATCGACCTCTGAGGAATTCTCAGGCATTTTAATTGCTTATGAGAAATACCTTAGAGTCTTGAATTGCTGCCCGTTATTAATTATATTGACGCTAATCTCGAAGGGCAAAGGTATGGGATCAAAAATTTCGATATTTCTTCTCCTCCTGACACTCGTGCCGATACCCAGCTGCTTTACCGCGCGCTCCAATGGCAATGGCGAATTCGCGCAATCGCCGCCTCTCATAGACAGCGAAGAAGAGATGTATCTCCTTTACCCACAGCTTCTTTTGTTTCAAAAGAAGCTCGATGCAGCTTCTGCATATTACTACCTGGGCGATCTCGAATCGTCATCTTTCCAGTGTGAAGACCTGATCGAAGACATCCAGGATGTACAGGCTACCTCCCCTGCACCCTATGTCTGTGAGCACCTTGAGATTCTCGAAGCCAAGACACGGAGCCTGCTTCAGCGCGTGACGGATGAGGCAATGGAACAAGACTGGAGGCAACACATTACGGCTGTTCTCGACTCGATCGGACGGCACCATGTCGTGGAAGACGAAATCGAGGTCGTACTAAACTGGAGAACGGAACACTGGATCAAGTACTTTCAGGGAAAAGGCTCAAAATACTTTCGCAAGTGGCTCGTTCGTGCCGAACAGTATCGTGATATCATAGAACCTATCCTG
>SMTZ1_10001419_pt1 | contig 24016 bp, 20 predicted proteins | sample DeeMarSWOR136_30_FD_25667 | JGI IMG/M metagenome (IMG submission 25667) | reverse complement strand
GATGTAGACCAAGTTTTCATCGGAACCTGTACTAATGGAAGATTTGAAGATTTTGAGATAGCTGCAAAGATACTTAAAGGTAAAAAAGTGGCAAACGGTACAAGACTACTTGTGCAACCAGCATCTTGGCGTGTTTACAAAAAAATCATAGAACAAGGAATCGCTATAATCCTTATCGAAGCAGGAGCGATCATAAATCCTCCGGGTTGCGGACCGTGCATAGGAAGACATTTAGGCATTCTTGGAGATGGCGAGGTTTGTCTTTCGACGCAAAACAGGAACTTTAAAGGCAGGATGGGAAATGAAAAAGCATACATATACCTCTCGTCTCCAGCTACCGCAGCTGCATCAGCCATAAACGGAAAAATAACCGATCCTCGAAATCTCTATCATTAGGGGTGTTAAAGCTTGTTAAAAACAGTTTTTAAAGGTAAGGTTTGGAAGTTTGGTAAGGATATAAACACGGATATAATAATTGCTGGAAAGCGAAAATATGACACTTTAAACATAAAAGAGATCGCAAAATACGCTTTTGAAGCCATAGATCCTGATTTCTCAAAAAAAGCTAAAGACGGTGATATCATAGTAGCCGGTGCTAATTTTGGATGTGGCTCAAGTAGGGAACATGCACCACTAGTCATCAAAGCATTAGGTATAAACGCGGTAATAGCTGAAAGTTTTGCCAGAATATTTTACAGAAACGCGATAAACATAGGACTACCAATAGTTGAAAGTAAAGAAGCTGCAGAAAAAATCGAAGAGGGCGATGAAGTCGAGATAAACCTAGAAAAAGGAACAATGAAAAATTTAACAAAAAAGGAAGAGTACTACTTTAAACCACTTCCACAAATAATGACCCAAATATTAAACGCTGGAGGACTAGTCCCGTTTCTACGTGAAAATAAAGGATATCAAATAAAAAAATAAACTAAAATAAAAAAGGGCTTTAAGGGATAGAGTGCTCATCAACCGAAAAACTGAACGCAAAAAGATTTTTTGAGACTTTTAAACGTTTTCTAGTGCTTCTACAAGTATTTCTAAAGCGGTCCTAGATCTTGCTTTATAGTTGCATCCTCCAAATATATCAAAAGTTTGATCGTTGATTTGAAAAACGCAATTTTCAGGAACAGAATAGTATTCTGAATTATCATCCCTTCGATAGTTTTCCTTATATGAAGCTGATCTTACGCCTCCGTTTAATGGAATTAAAAACTTTCCACACGCTAAGCAAAGCAATGGATAATTTAACAAAAAGTTCATGGTTGGTTGAAGACCTTTCGTTAGACGACCACAACACTTTGGAAGATCAGTGCATAGACTCTTTTTTCCTAAATAGGAACTATTTGTCTGGAAAAGACGCTTGATGAAAGACCTTACCTCCCTTTGCTCTTTTAAAAGGCTTTTCAATAGATTATCAGAATCCTCAGAACCCTCAGCTTTATTAGTTTTTAAACGTAGATAAGCTCTAATAATCCGCCAAAGCCGACACCTTAAAATTTCAGTATAATCAAAAGATTTAATTCCACACTCTACCCCTTCAGCCTTACAAATATAGAATATTTTCCTTTTTGAAGCCCTAGAACTTTTCCGAATACTTTTCAATAAGGCTTGATTACATGCATGTCCCCTCATAATGCATGTACACCTCCTTTACTATAAAACCATAGTTTGAAAGAGATTTAATTTAGGGCGAAGGCAAAATATAAATTTCAAGATTTAAATTATTTGTTAATACATTACTATTACATATGAATTAAAATCTTTGTTAATACAATACTATGATATAAAAATTAAATATTTGTTAATATCTAGTCTGATATTTTGAAAGCCTTCTAAAAATATCACTTATAAAAAATAAAAACACAAAACATAAATAACAAAACAAAAAAAAACATAAAAACCGTTTAAATAAGTTAATCTATCTCATTTTAATAAACAAAAAGAAGGATGGTCTTAAGAGAATGAGGGATTTAGAAATTCAGCGATGAAAATGTTACCTCAGTCTACTTTATGGAAATGGTAGATCATCCCCCTCAAGGAGGCTTCTACAGTGACTATCTTTGAAGAAGTTAATCCTAATGTAAGATTTCCTGAATTAGAAGAAGAAGTTTTAAAGTTCTGGGAAAAAGAAAAGGTTTTCGAAAGAGTTCAAGACTTGAGGAAAAAATCAGGTCGAAATTTCGTGTTCTTAGAAGGACCCCCTACAGCTAACGGTTTACCCCACCCAGGCCACGTACTCACAAGGGTTATCAAGGATGTTATTCTACGTTTTAAGACTATGCAAGGTTTTTTTGTTCCTCGTAAGGGTGGTTGGGATACGCATGGTTTGCCTGTTGAATTGGAGGTTGAAAAGGAGCTTGGTTTGAAGACTAAGAAGGATATAGAAGCTTATGGAATCGAGAAATTTAATGAGAAATGTAGGGATAGTGTTCTTCGTTATGAGGGTGAATGGAAAAAAATTTCGGAAAGGGTTGGTTTTTGGCTTGATATGGAGAGGGATGGTAATGGTTATCATGGTGGCCCTTATATTACGATGAGAGATGAGTATATAGAGAGTGTTTGGTGGAGTTTGAAACAGTCTTGGGATAAAGGTTTGCTTGTTAAGAGTCATTATGTTATTCCTTGGTGTTCCCGGTGTGGAACTTCTTTGAGTAGTCATGAAGTTGCTCTGGGTAGTGCTGAGACTGAGGATCCGAGTGTTTTTGTAAAGTTTAAAGTTGTAGGGGAAGAAAATACTTATTTTTTGGCGTGGACAACTACTCCTTGGACGCTTATAAGTAATGTTGCTTTAGCGGTACATCCTGAGTTCTTATATGCTGTTGTTGAAGCGGATGGAGAGAGGTATATACTTGCTGATGCTTTAGTAGATCGGGTAATAGAAGGGGAATATAAAGTTGTTCAAAGAGTTAAGGGTGCAGAGTTAGAAAGAAAAAGTTATGAGCCTCTTTTCACCTTTAAAGAGCTGGAAAAACGTGCTTACTACGTTTGTCTTGCTGATTTTGTTGAGTTAGAAGAGGGAACAGGGATAGTGCATACGGCTCCAGCTTTTGGTCCTGAAGACTATGAACTGGCTCAAGAATATGATTTGCCGATACTTCAGCTTGTTGATGAAAAAGGTAACTTCGTGAAAGAAGTTGAACCCCTTGCGGGTATGTTTGTTAAAGTTGCAGACAAGAAAATAATAGAGATGCTTAAAGAAAAGAATCTTCTTTATAAAAGCGGAATCTATAAACATGATTATCCTTTCTGCTGGCGGTGTGATACGCCCCTTCTCTATATCGCGAGGGAGACATGGTTTTTGAAAATGAGTAAAGTTAAAGAGGATTTAATAAACAATAATGAACAGATAGATTGGTTCCCAGAATATTACAAGCATGGGAGGTTTGGCAACTTCTTAGACAATCTGAGGGATTGGGCTCTTTCAAGGGAAAGATATTGGGGAACGCCTCTTCCGATATGGACATGTGAAAAATGCGATGAAAGAACTTGTTTGGGCAGTATTGAAGAGCTTAAAAGTTTAGCTAAAAAGCTTCCAGACCATTTTGAGCTTCACAAACCGTGGATAGATGAGGTAATTCTTAACTGTAAAAAATGCGGAGGAGATATGATAAGAGAGAACTATCTTATAGATTGTTGGTATGATAGTGGGTCTGCTCCTTTTGCGCAACATCATTATCCTTTTGAAAACAAGGAGCTTTTTGAAAACCAGTTTCCTGCAAGTTTTATAACAGAAGCAGTAGATCAGACGAGAGGATGGTTTTACACATTATTGGCCATAGGTACTTTAGTTTTTAACAAGCCTGCCTATGTATCTGTTTTAACCCTTGGCCTTGTAACTGATGAAAAGGGGGTTAAGATGAGCAAAAGTAAGGGTAACGTTGTTGACCCATGGATCATTTTAAACAACACTGGAGCGGACGCTATGCGGTGGTATCTTTTTGCTTCTAACGCACCTTGGCTGGATAAACGTTTCTATTTAAAAGCTTCAGAAGACGCATTAAAACGGTTCCTTTTAACGTTGTGGAACGTGTATCATTTCTTTGTCTTAAACGCTAATGCGGACAACTTTAACCCTGTAAAAGAAAAGGAAAATCAATACTTACCTGTAGAGAAAAGGGATGTTCTTGACCGATGGCTCATCTCAAGCGTGAACAGTCTTATAAAAGATGTTATAAGTAGCTTGGATGTTTTCGATGTTCACAAAGCTGCAAGATCTCTTGATGAATTTGTTGTGGATGAGCTGAGTAATTGGTATATTCGGAGATCTAGGAGAAGATTTTGGAAATCAGAAGTTACTGAGGATAAACTTTCAGCTTTCTGGACTCTTTATGAAGTTTTGACTACTTTGATAAAGCTTCTTGCACCTTTTGCTTCGTTTATCGCAGAAAATATGTATCAAAACCTTGTTAGGCGTGTTGAGGAGAATGTGTCTTTAAGCGTGCATATGACAGATTATCCAATGGCTGTTGAGGAGTATATCGATGAAGAACTTGAGGAAAGTATGAGATTAGTGATTGGTGTAAATGCTTCGGGAAGATCTTTACGTGCTAGTAAAAGGATAAAGTTACGGCAACCGTTAAAAGAGCTTATAATAGGGTGTACAGAGAAGCAAGTTTCGAAAATAAAACCTTTTGAAGCGTTATTATTTGAAGAAATAAACGTAAAAGATGTCAGATATATCGATCCTAAAGAGCATGAATACTATTGTCAGATAAACTTAAAGCCAAATTATGAACGCTTAGGGCCAAAATATAAAGAGAAAATACCTAAGATAGGTAAGGTTTTACAGGAACAAGATCCCCTAGAGTTGCTAAGAAGGATGGAGGAAAAAGGAAGCGTTAAACTGAAAATAAAGGGGGAAGAATTAGAATTGACACGTGGAGACTTGGATACAGAAAAGAAAGAAAAATCACCGTATGTTACCTCTTTAATAGGAAGTTTGCTAGTGGTTCTTAACACAGAAATGACGCCAGAACTTAGAGAAGAAGGATTAATGCTAGAGTTTGTAAGGAGGGTGCAAGTTATGCGGAAAGAATTAGACCTCGAATACACCCAAACCATTAGCCTTTTCTATGAAACAGAAGATCAAGAACTCTTAAACTCTCTAAAAAAACATGAAAAATATGTCGCCAACGAAACCCTCTCAACCAGCATACAAGTAGGAATGCCGGTTGAAACGACATATAAAAAAGACTGGAAAATCGAAGACAAAACCGTTAAAATAGCGATAAAAACTTAAAAACCACACTTTCCATTTTATATTTTAAGATGAAAAGGGATTCAATCAGGAAAAATTCTTACAAAACTTCCGTTAAAATTAATAATAATCGTGATAATTTTTATATAGTTAGATCCTTTTTTCCCAACCAACCTATAACAAAAAAAGGAGAATGATGGATTGAAGATCTTGGTAATGGGGCCCTTTAACTCAGGTAAATCAACCTTTGTAAGTAAAGTAAGTGAAGGATCAAGTATATCGATAGACCGTGCAGGAACCACTGTTGCTTTAGATTATGCAGTTGCAGAAGTTTTTAGCATGTCTGTTTTTCTTTTTGGAACCCCTGGTTTAAAACGATTCGATATTGTTCGAAGAGTGTTGTCTACAGGAGCAGATGGTGTTTTATTCCTAATAGACTCTACAAAGCCTGACTCAAATGAGTCACAAGCGTTGTTTACAGAGATAAAGAATATGATACCTCATGTACCGATAATAATCTTAGCAAATAAGCAAGATATCCCTTCAGCTTTACCACCAGTAGAAGCAGGTCGCGTAGCAGGTTTTTCCCTAGAAGATCATTTCATTATAGGTACAAGTGCAACTACGGGTGAGGGTATAGAACGCGCGCTCAAAGTGTTAACTCTTGCTATTTTAAGAAGAATGCTTCCAGTTTTGGGTGTAATCTTAGAGGAAGGGAGTAATCCAAACTCTCTTGAAAGGATTAGTGAACAATTAAATGTTACACTTCAAAAAGCAAGATTGATGCTTAGATGGTTAGAATGGAGGAGGGTTTTATCTGCAGATTGGTATGCTCAAACTTTTGAACTAAATCCTTTTGCAAAGCAAGCAACAGAAATTCTTCTTGAAATAGAACGTTTAAGAGCGGAAAGAACTCCCCCTGCAATAACTTTTTAAAACTGACCGTCAAACAAACCTAAAACGAAACGATTAAAATATATTATTTACTTTATTATTAGGGGGATATGATTTTGCCGCTCCAGATGAAGCCCTTCTTGAAGGGCGATGCCATGATCGCGACAATATGATCCTCCCATTTAAAAATTCATTCCCCTTGTTTAAAAAAAGTAATAAAGAGTTTTTGCGAAACTTTTAATCTTCTTTTTTTCTGTTATTGTTTTCTTTTTTTTCTATGAATTTTTTTCTTGCTCGTTTTAACGTTCCTGATACACCTTTTACATGGAGATTTACTGGTTCTTTTTTAAGGGAGGTTATTGTGGCGATTATTGCCCTGGTCTCCGTTACTGTTTTGTGTCCGCATTTAAGAATGCCTTCAAGGTTAGAGGGATTAAAATCGATTAGTTGAAGGTTAAGTTTTGCCAGGCCTACCTCTCCAAAAAGTGTTCTAGCTGTGTTGAAAAGTGTTTGTTTGATATCTTCTCTATCTAAGTCCAGTTTTTTTTCAGTGTAAACCTTGAAAACCAAGTAACGGTTCCTAACAACTTTAACCATTTCAATCTCAAATCCCTTTTTATGTTCTAGACATTCTCTTTTTGAACAATTTTTACACCTTCAGGAATACCAGCCAACGTTTTCCGTTGAAAGGCTTTTAAAACTATGTTTTCAGGGGTAATAGACACTCCCTTCAAACCTTCTTCTAAAGGTAATCCTACTAATGTTGCTAGGGCTGCTGTGTCTTGTGGTCTTCGCATTTCATAAACGTTATTTGCACCGCTACTAACTACTATAGGAGTTTTTGCGTTTAATAAGCGGCTAACCATAACATGAAAGCTTTTCAACAATTTAGACCTAACTATCCCCCTAACCCTCAGTATAGGGGCTGTTTGTAGTTCAAAAGCCTTATTATTACTTGCTAATAATCTCGCGATAGACCAATTAATAATCTTGTTAAAAGAATATGAAGGCACGCGAATAATATTAATCCACCGATTACGAGCAGCCCACATAGCCACCCTTTTGTTCTCCGCGAAGACAGAAAATACAGCTAACCGCTGTAAATTACCACGCTTAAGCACTTGTTTTTTTACCATATTAACAGTACTACCTTCCACTTCCAATCGCGGTATTATTTCAATCCCTAACCCCTCAAATATTTTAAAATTAAAATCTTTAAAACTCTTTAAAACCAAGCAAATCTTCGTATAACCCAGTTTACGAGCATGAATAACAATTTTTTCAACTTCTTCCTTTTCTATCCCTTCAGGATAAATCCCAAGATCGATAAAAGTTTTTACCATAAAACAAGACCGCCTTATAGAATACATGCTCGTAAAAACAATCAAACCTTATTTTTCAGCATTTCAATATCATTGGTTGAAATCAAATCTTTTAAATATCTTATAGCTTCTGACTTTTTTTCACCTACACTAGTTTTAAATTTAAAAATACACCGTATAATTCCTCCCTCTTGATCTAGGGAAAATCTTTGTAACAAAGCATTTTGCTTACTTATACGTAAATAAAAACTACCTTTTCTGTCTACTTGATTAAAAAGGTTCGATAGAATATCCTCCCTTTCTACCTTGCTTAAATTAGTAAAAATGCGAGAAATTGTCTCCTTTACAAGGTCTTCGCTTTTACTTTTCAATTTCAGGATAATGATCTTGTTTCCCCAACTTCCTACTAATAATTCGTTTTTAATAGAAACTCTTTCCCTGTACTCTTCAGACAAAATAAAGAGAAGAGCTTTTCTTACTCTCTCTAAATCTTCAGTTGCATGAACAAAAACTTCGAATAACAAACTATAATACTTTGACTTTTCGTACATTTTTCAAACGCTCGCTCAAACAAAAGATTTCTAACACATTTAAAACTTTTATAAACGTTTATTAAAAAGCCACTAAAAAACTATCTAAGAATCTAAAGCAAAAACCAATAAGACAAAAACATCATAATAATATAGAAAAATAAAAGGAACTTAAATCTAATTAAAACATAGAAAGCTTTCTTTGTTTAATTATAAAAATGAAGATGAACAAAGTTCGTGCTAAAAAACGTGTTTTATACTGTTTTACATGGGGTAAAAAGATGAGCACTGAGAAAAAATCACTTAGAAAATATGGCGAGGCCATATGGAACTACCTAGGAAAAATAACGGGTAAAATCCTTCGTTTTCTAGGTTTAGAAGTAAAGGTTAAACCACGTTTTTTTCGAACTTTCGCCATGTTTATATTACTTATAGCTTTTAGTACTATAAGTATTCACTTTGTTGAAGAAAGATCATGGTTTGACTCGTTATATTTCACGGTCTCAACAATTTCAACCGTAGGTTTTGGAGACATAACCCCTCAATCTACTGTCGGTAAAATCATAGTTATACTCTTAATAATTTTTGGCATCGCTATTTTCTTCTTAATAATAGAAAGCTTGATGCAGATAGCTGTAAAAAAACGCGTAGCAGAGGTTCTAAAATTGGAAGAAGAAGAGATACATCTTGAAAACCATATAATAGTGTCTGGTTTTGGGCTTTACGGGGAAGTAGTAGCAAAAGAACTGAAAACCTTGGGTGAAACAATTGTGGTTATAGAAGCTGCAGAAGATAAAATAGAAGAAGCAAAAGAAGACGGATTCGTCGCCATAAAAGGGTCCGCTATGGAAGAAGATATATTATTAAAAGCAGAATTAGAAAAAGCTAAAGCTTTAGTAATCACGCAAGAAGATGCAGGAACGGTGGCTTTTATAGCTATAACAGCTCAACAAATAAATCCAGAAATAAGGCTTATAGCTAGGGCAAGTAAACTAGAATATTTGGATCAATTCCTTAAAGTTGGTATTGATAGGGTTATCTCCCCAGAAGCTGTGGGAGGAAGAATGATGGCAAGAGCAGCAACAGCACCTCAATATTTTGATTTCCTAAATAGGCTAACGGTAGTTCCTGGATTAGAACTTGCAGAAATGAATATTGAAAAAGGAAGCGAAGCTGCGGGACAAAGCATCGGGGAGATGACAAAACGATGCAGGGCTTACTGCTTGGTATTATACGAAGAAAGTGGGGAAATAGTTCCAAGCCCTCCCCCAGAAAGCATCCTAGAGGTAGGAGATCACGTAATTATGTTCGGTACGTCAGAACAACTCCTAAAAACCAAAAAATATCTTTCAAAGCCTCCAGAAGAAGAAATACCTCCCCAACAAAAATAACACAGTGATAGTGATATTTTTATTTTGCTCGCCCTTTATGAGCCCTTATAGAAGGGCGTACTTTTTCAGCGCCTTTTCCTTTTCGTTTTAAACCTCTTGATTTTTTCCCACTGCTAGTGAGACCGCGGAAAGTCCGTCCTTTATGGGGTTTTTCACAGATCCAATTTATACTCAGATCATTTTTAATAACTGGATGATGTGGATCCACAATTATGACCTCAAACCATTTCCATCTTCCATCTTGAACTACAAAGTAACTGTTTAAAACCTCCATGTTAGGATACTTTCTAGCTACCCGTTCCTCTGCAATCCATTGGATAGATTTTCCACGAGCACCTTTTATGCTCAACTTTTTACTCTTACGCCCAGCCGTGGGTCTCGACTTCCTAGCACCACCACGACGAACTCGCACCCTTACAATGACAAAGCCTTGTTTCGCCTTATAACCTAACCTTCTAGCTTTATCCAAATGAGTAGGTCTCTCAATTCGGGTAAAAACAGGTTCACGCCGAAAAACTTGTAACCTTTCCCACAAAAGCTTACTCCTTTGCTTTTCCATTTCAGGACTTTCACGGAACTTTTTAAGATATGTATACACCGCTATTCACCGACACACCACAAATACACGATTTGAATAATAGTCATCGAAGCAAAAGAAAAGTAACAGATAAAAGTTGATAAATCTTTTCTTTCCTGGATTTCTAGACATCTACATTAAATAGTATCCGTATAAGGTAGCCTATACAGAACGATATAGATGCGATTCCAAGACTTATTGTCGCCATCTCTGAAAATCGCTTCTTGAAAGAAAGTTCTTTCGTGACTGAGATATAAAAGGTGAATATGAAAATTATGAGGATTGCATTAAAAATCGTGAGGCCCAAAGCATAATAGATGTTTGTAAAAAGGAAAAAAGGAATAATCAGGATTAAGACGGTAAGAACATAAGCAGAGCCGGTATAAACTGATGCCCGTAAGGGATTTCTATCACTTTCTTCTGTTTTTGTTGAAAGATATTCTGAGGAAGCCATTGACAAAGAAGCTGCAATACCGGTAATCAATCCCACTAAAGCGATAATCTGCGTATCCTGGAGAGCTAACGTTAATCCTGCAAGCATTCCAGTAAGCTCAACAAGGGCATCATTTAACCCTAAAACCATAGAATCCATATAACGAAGCCGTTCTTCATCTATCAAATCAATGAGCAACTTTTCATGCTCTTCTTCATCTTTGAGAATAGCTTCAACCTCAGGTATAACTTTAGAAATCCTACCATAAGAAACAGGAGCCTCCTCTTCACCTCGCTCCATGAGTTTTATTGCAAAAGTAATCCCAAAAATTTTTGAAAGAAAAAGATACAACCATATCGTCAACTTAGAAGGTTTTACATCCCTTCCAGTGTATTTTTTCAAAACGTGATAATGGTTCAGCTCTTGCTCTGCTATATCCTTTAAAACCTTTTTATTATGAACATCTTTTGTTGACCGAGAAAGTCTATCATAGATATGATACCCTGTTATTTCATCCTTTTGCGCTGCTAAACCGTGCTTTTTTGATTCTTCGTCTAACATTTCAAATTTTGCAGAATTCTTTTGCATCTTTTCAACCGTCAGTAAAAGTCAACCCTGCTTTTAAGTTAAATCATTAACATTTTTGAATTTTCGTTTTAATATCCTTTAAATATTATAAAAAGAACCATTTCCCATCATTTTTTAAAATTAATAGTGCTTTTGCCTAAAAAACTAAAAAAGTCTTAAAAAGCCTTTGAAGCAATTATGGGGAAGGTGAACTAAATTGTGTGATCTGTTTGATTTAACAGGGAAAGTTGCACTAGTTACTGGGGCAAGCAGAGGTCTAGGAAGGGCTATATCAACAGGATTGGCAAAAGCGGGAGCAAATGTTGTTGTTACAGATGTTTTAGACATAAAAGAAACCGCTGAAGAGGTAAAGAAGATAGGAAGAGAGGTTTTGAAAATAGAGGTTGATGTAACCAAAAAATCTGATATTAAAGCAGCAGTCAAGCAAACTTTGGAAAAATTTGGAAAGATTGATATTTTAGCAAATAACGCAGGCATCCTTAGAATAGAGCCAACAGAAGATATGAAAGAAGAAGATTGGGACAAAGTTTTAGCTATTAATCTGAAAGGACAGTTCCTATGCGCCCAAGAAGTAGGAACACACATGATAAAGCAAAAATCAGGAAAAATAATTAATATATCAAGTATCGCTGGTAAATTAGCTAATCCTCAATCTGCTGCTTATAATGCGAGTAAAGCAGGGGTAATATTGTTGACAAAATCTTTGTCAGTTGATTGGGGTCAACACAACATTCAAGTTAATGCTATTTGTCCTGGAGCGTTTCTTACACCAATGACAGAAGATCTTCTTAAAGATGAAGGATTTATTCAAATGATAAAAACAAGTGTACCGTTAGGTAGATATGGTGTTCCTGAAGATCTCGTTGGAACGGTTATTTATCTCGCTTCTGAAGCTTCAAACTATGTAACAGGGCACGCTTTAGTAATAGACGGAGGATGGACAGCAAAAATATAACAATAAAAAAATATTACTTCCTCGCCCAATTAACAAGGTTTTCAATCAATTATTCTCCTTTTCTTTTTATCACCCTGTTAAAAATCCAGAGGGATAATTTATATTTTTTAGATACAATATATGAAAATAAGCAGCTTTTTGAGGGGTTGAAGGTTTCTTGGAAAAAATGTCGGATGTTTTTATGGAAATTTTTCCAAAACACAAATCTTTGGAAAAAGCTAAAAATAACTGGTGGATCGAAAAAATCCTACCTGACCATAGTAAGAAATTTGTCCTGTTCGTTGTCGCATTTTGTCTTGGTATATGGTTGATCGGTTATATTATCGCCATTTCTAGCGATATTATCGATGGTGTAGAATTCGATTATTCAAATCCTGACAGCGATTATTTACACGATCGTGAGTGGCAATATCAACCGTTCTATCTTGCAGTTCATTTCGTGATCTTGAGAATGTTCGGTGTTGTATACACTCGTAATTTTGATGACACTATCCGTCTTCTTAAAGCTAAACCTGAGGAGATAAGCCAGCATACACGATGGGTTTTTGGCCATGTATCAAATATTGGAGCATTTATAGCAGCAACTGGGTTCATATACTACGATTATAGCACAATGCTTGACGAAGGATTTGGAGCCTTAACTTCTCTAGACCTTTTAATCATGGTAATATGGGGACTTGAGCGGATTATTCTTGGCTATGTGATCTGTTTAATGTTAGGCACAGTATTTCTTATCTGGAAACTTTTGAGAAGTTACCATTACTCAGCGCCTGCTGACGTTGTTCTTATGGAAAAACGATGGAAACCATTTACCCAGTTATCACTCGAAGCATCGTCTCTAGTTCTTGTATTTGCTTTAGTAGACGTTGCTTATCTTTATTACGCAGGCTTTTGGTTAGCAGATTTTCTAGCTTTTATGGTACTAATCTTTTTGGTGAGTGCGAGTTTTTTGGTTAGTACTTGGATAATAAAGAGCGACTTGAGAGAAGAAGTTGAAGAACAGTTGTTGATGTTCTATGCGGAGTTAGAAGAAGCAAAGAAAGGAGTAAGATCTCTGGATCCAAAAATGCCGAAAACAGATACAAGATGGCTTGCAGCAAACATGGACCTCATCCTAGCATTCCTAAAAATAGATTATCTTGAAGACCAGTTCCATACTATGGCAGCAAGCGATGCAAAAGTACTAGTTTTAAGGATGTTAATACCAATACTTGGAATAATACCGAAACTGTTACAAGAACGCGGTTTCGAAATATTCTAAATTCTCTATTTTCAAACCCATTTCTTTTTATTGTTTTGCTTGGCTTTTTATTTGCTTGGAATGAAAATGCTTAATTCTTCTTTTATTTATCATGATTATGGTGAAGTTTTTGGTTAGAAATGAGCCTTCTTATGATATTGTGATTATTGGAGCTGGACCCGCTGGTGCAGCAGTAGCTTTTACTACAGCAAAACTCGGCTTGAAAACCGTGATCGTTGAGCAAATGCCTGAACCTGAGTATAAAGTTCGTTGCGGGGAGTTCATGCCAGGCTTAGAAGAAACTTTTAAAATAATCCCTGAAAAAGGAGACTTCTTTTCTCTCCTTTTAGAAAGCAAACGGTTTTCAACAAACATTACAAAGGAAATTTCCCTCGTTTCTCCTTTTGGATATGAAAGACAGGTTAATTTTGATGCACATGTTATAGATCGAAAGAAATATGTTCAATGGATGGTAGATGAAGCTGTGGATTCGGGATCAGAACTACTCCTAAACACAAGATGTCTTCAACTTAAAATGGAGGAAGAAGGAGTTAAGGGAGTTGTTGTGAGAAGAAAGGGAGAAGGGGGTGAGCGAGAGGTTTTGAGCGGTAGTGTTATTGTGGGGGCTGATGGAGCTGATTCCAATGTCGCGAAACAGGTGGCTATGTTTCAAAGTTACAAAGACCTTGATTTGGTTACAGCACGTCAATATGTTATGGAGAATTTTTCGGGGAAAGAGGATGTTTGTAGGATGTTTATCGGAAAAGATTATAGTCCAGGAGCTTATGCCTGGATTATTCCCAAAGGAAATGGGATGGCCAATGTAGGTACTGGGATTCGTAAACCTTATTTGCAGTCAGGGGACACATTAAAAGTCTGTTTGCAACGTTTTATAAAAGAACATCCGCAAGCTTCAACCCTTTTAAAAGACACTACTGTTAAAAGCGTTATAACCGCCCATGTCCCTGTAGGAGGAACATTGGAGAAAACCTGTTGGAAAAACGTTTTACTCGTAGGAGACGCTGCAGGACAAGTCATTGTACACGTTGGAGCAGGCATGCCTCCCGCTATAATAGCAGGAGAAATAGCAGGACAAACAATAGCCAAATATTTAGAAGGAAATAAGCCGCTTTCTAACTATGAAAAAATCTGGAAGAGTATTTTACAGAAACCGATAAAAAATGGACTATATGTAAGAAAACTTTGGGATAAAATCGCTTATAGTGATAAAAAAGTTGAAAAATTTTTAAAAATTATACGACAAGGGATGCTTGAAAAAATGATCCGTGCAAAAATACCGATTTCTGTTAGACTCCTTGCACCAATAATCACAAAAATCCTATAAAAAAATAAAAAAAGGGGAGGTCTAAAAAATCGACCGATTTACCGCCTAAAAGGGATCAATTTATTCTTTGTTCTTTTTTAACTTAAGAGGCTTTTAAATTTCGGCGGCTCATCTTCGCCTTCATGTATAACGATCACCTGGGGTGTAAATTTTCTTTCAGAATCGAGCTTCCGCCCGATACGACCTGCCTCAAACTTTTCCATAGCACTAGCACCAGAACCTATCCAAACATAGATGTTTAATCCATCATCAAGAACAAAAGCGTCATCACTGACTAAACTTGATCTTGTAAGGGATACTTCCTCATAGTTTTCAGGGCCTATCGCCTTGAAAAGCTTCGGCTTAAACACCTCTTTCTCCACTTCTACATGTACAAGGAGCCCTGGAGTCCCTCCAGGCTTCACTTTTGGAGCACCACCAAGTAAATCCAACAACTCTTGTGGTTCGTCACCTTGGGTACATGCAACAACCCTAGGATAACCTTTTTTGTCCATATCCATTTTGTTACTGAGCCATGCACCTACGAATTTTTCATCAACGGTGCATTCTTTGCCTCGCCATATGAAGATTCGCATCCCATCGTCTACTACATATACATCGCCTTCGTAGAATTCTGCTTCGTTAATTTCTTCTAAGTCGTCTTTAACTACATGGTATAGTTTCATAAAAATCCACTCCTTAGAAAAAACACGTTAAAAACAGCATCGTTTTCGGATGGTTCTTAACATGTTATGAGGTTTCCTAATAATATAATTAGTAAGAAAGAATATTTATGTTTCTCCCGAAAAACGAGAAAAATCGTAAAAATCGATTAATTTTTTTAATAATCATATCTTTTTTTAGATTCTTGTTTAAATGAACATTTGTTTTAGTAAAGTTAAAAGAGCTAAAATAGGATGGCGGGCCAGAGGGGATTTGAACCCCCGACCAACAGGTTGCTTTCCTTTTAGAGGTTAAGAGCTTCGACGAGTTTGTACTTTTTTCTGTCGCTCTACCTAGCTGAGCTACTGGCCCTTGTGGCTTTTTATTGTGTTATTATTAACTATGATGTTTTTTAATATATTTTTCCTACGAGGATTGCACGGGTTCTTTTTCCTGCTGTTAGTTTTATTAGGGTTGTTTTGAGTTTTAGTTTTTTCATTTGGCTTTCAAGTTTTTTTATTCTTTTTTGGTGTTTTGTGCTTAAAAGTAACGCGATTATTCCTTCTTTTTTTAGGTATTCTACTCCCTCTTTTATGATTTGTGATGAGAGGGTTTGATTGCTAAGTTCTACAGTGTCTCCTGAGAATGCTTTTCCCCGTATTTCTTTTTCTTTGTACCAGGGGGGATTTGAAAGGATGACATCAAATTTGATATTTTCGCCTATTGCTCCTTTTATAACATTGTTTTTTTCTACTAGGATTATTTTTACTCGGTCTTCTAAGTCGTTTATTTTAACGTTTATTTTAGCGTATTTGTAGAGGTTGGGATCTTTTTCTGTTGCTAAAACATTTGCATTGAAGTGTTTTGCTGCAAGGAGCGCTATGAGGGCGCTTGCTCCTGTTCCTATTTCCAAAATATCGCTGTTTTGTTTAATGGTTTCTTTGAGGAAGGTGAAGCGTAGGGGAGGGGTTGGGATTAGAGAGTTTTTAGGTAGATCGAGGTCAAGATCATATTTTTCTCGTGCTATTAGGAGATTGTAAAGGCGGAGAGCTTCTTTGGCTTTGAAATTGATTCCCTTTTTTACGAGGAATTTTTTGAGGGTTGGTTCTAGATTGATTGCTTCTTCTATTTTTAAGGCTAGAGGGGTTTGAACACTTTTATCAAACTTTAACGTGTTTTTTTGGTGGGGGTAATCTCTATGTTTCATGACCCTCTATGGTCTCCTTTTTTTTAATCTATATTTTTTAGAATAAAAATTATAGCTTTAAAGTATTTGATTTTAAAACCTAGTATTAGCTTTTAAAAACCTATTTAACTGAAATCACTAAATAACGTTATTTAATTGCTTTTTTCGAATTCTTTTCTGAGAATTATTTTTATGCAATAAATTGGTATTATTATATAAGAAATGATACAAATATCAAATTATCTTAAATTTAAAATAACATTATTTTGTCTCTATGATATTGATATCAAAATTATGATCTAAATAATGGGAGTGTTTTTAGCATGGGAAAAAAGCTGCAGAATACCGAGTCTGTGGCAACAAAATATAAAACTTTTTATTGGGATAAGAGGGGAAAGTTAGCAAAAAAAAGGGGAGGGATTATTTCCAAATTAAAAAGAGAAAGAAAGTCTTTTTCTATGAGAGTTAAAAAAACTCTAATTTCGAGCAGAGTGCAAGGATTAGCAGTAATGGTAGTAACTTTATTCGTAGTAAATTCTATTTTTATAATTTCTCCAATACAAGTACAAAACAAAATATTTCCCATGTATAGAGAAACTAATACTGGTGATGACTATGTAGACAACATCTCAGATGTAGATAATAATCCTGATAAGGGATCGCATTCTAATTTTGATAGTTTAAAGTTGAAGGATGATGTTTATGATGAAATTCAAGAAGAAAATATGACTAGAAGTGGCGCTGATATAACTTTTGATTTTACTAGTTACTCAATATCTTCAGGATCAACCGCTTCATGGTCTCATACTGTGGGTAATATGGATAATAGATTATTGGTTATAGGAGCCACTTGGAAAGATTACAGTTCTAGCCCACCATCCTGTACTAGCGTTACTTATAATGGAGTTCAATTAACAGAATTAGTAGATGAATATATTGCCTCAGGTTCTCCAACTACTAGTCAAAGGATTACTCTTTGGTATATGCTAAACCCACCACCAGGAAGTTATACAGTTCAAGTTACAGCATCATCAAATCCTGATAGGGATATTATAGCGTTTTCGGCTTCTTACTTTGGTGTTTATCAAGGTCCACCCAATGATTATGAACATTATAGTTCAACTTCAAATCCAATTTCAATTACTCTTACTGCATTAAAAACTAATTCAACAGCAGTTTTTGTGTGTGGTTGTGGTAATGAAGGTACGTGGACTGCTATCGATTCAAATAGTACAATAAGAGAACAAATTTCACAAGATTATGAAACAGGTTGTTTTGGTGATTCGGATAATATCCCTTCAGGAGACTGGAGTATCGGCGCTGATCATAATTATATTAATAGGGGTATAATTGCTGGTGCTTGTTGGAAACCTGCTACTGCTATGATTACTCATGAAAGTGATACATATACTACATCTTCAGGATCAACTGCTTCATGGTCTCATACTGTGGGTAATATGGATAATAGATTATTGGTTGTAGGAGCCACTTGGGAAAATAACAGTTCCATCCCACCATCTTGTACAAGCGTTACTTATAATGGAGTTCAATTAACAGAATTAGTAGATGAATATATTGCCTCAGGTTCTCCAACTACTAGTCAAAGAGTAACTCTTTGGTATATGCTAAACCCACCACCAGGAAGTTATACAGTTCAAGTCACAGCATCATCAAACCCTGAGAAAAATATTATAGCATTTGCGACTTCTTACTTTGGTGTTTATCAAGGTCCACCTGATGATTACGACCTTTATAATTCAACTTCAAATCCAATTTCGGTTACTCTTACTGCCTTAGAAGATAATTCAGTAGGAGTTTTTGTGTGTGGTTGTGGTAATGAAGGTACGTGGACTGCCATGGATTCAAATAGTACAATAAGAGAACAAATTTCACAATATTCTGAATCAGGTTGTTTTGGTGATTCTGATAATATTCCTTCAGGAAACAGGAGCGTTGGCGTTGATCATAATGATGTGAATAGGGCTATAATTGCTGGTGCTTGTTGGAGACCTGCTACTTTTGAGGGGATTAATTATGGGATTGATCTTGAAATTCAGTGGACTTCAGTTGACACAAGCGAAAGTAATTATAGGCTTGCAATTTATTGTGGAATTTTCAACACAACTGAAAACATTGAAATTTATATCTGGTTTGGACAACCGAGCCAGATATGGTTATTATTAGCATCCGACCTAAATGAAAACAGTTGGAACAATATAACTATCACTCCTTTTATTAATTCAACAATAACAATTAGATTTTTAGGAGGAAAAGAAACAGTCGATACGACGCTTAGTGCATGGGACATTGATGTTGCAATTATTTACGGTTGGACACCAGATATACCGACCGTTTTAACAGTTGATAAAACATCCATTACCATCGAACCTGGAGAAACAGCAGTGTTTAACATAACATATACTGATGATAGTCAAGATATAGGGATCACGGGAGCAAATCTTACTTATTTTTGGGATTATGGTTCTGGTCAGTTGGAAGAGATGGGTGATGGTGTTTATATGCTGTCTATTTCTACAAGTTCTTTAGATGAAGGTACCTATTATATTGATATAAGTGCTTCTTTAGAGGATTATCAGAGCCAATCATTTCAACTTTCACTAGTAATTTTTTCTTCAAAAGTTGTTTTAATGGAAGAAATTCGTGATCTATTTCCGTATATTGCTCTTTTGATTTTAGGAGCTTTTGGCTCAATTATTACAATGAGTAGATATACCACTCATAAGCAAGAGCTTTATGATAGGGAAAAGATTCGGAGGATTATGGTAATTTTTAAGAGTTTTGCTTTATACGATCAGACTCCTTCCGGGGTTATTGCTGAGGAGGAAAGTGTCATCGATAAGAATTTGGTGAGTGGTTTCTTCACAGCTATTAAAAATATTACAGAAGAAGTTGCAGGAACCACTTTGAAAACGATGAAAGTTTATCCTACTCATCCCTACTATTTCGTTTATACCAGCACTTTTTATTGTGTATTGATTTTGAGCGATAAGCCAAGTAAACAATTGGAAGAAAAATTACTTTGTTTTGCGGAGGACGTTGAAGAAAAGTACGGGAATATCTATTCTTCTGATACACTTGGTTTCTTAGATATACAGCTTAACCTCAATGAAGAAGTTATTCATGTTTTCGGTATAACCCCCTCATCAGTACTTCAAGATATAATTACGATTTCTTTGAGTTATGAAGAGATCGAAGAAGCTGATTTAGGGGAGGATATTAAAAAGATTTTAAGAACTGCTCGTATTATAGCAGATTTGAAGAAAGAGTTCTTTTTGGAAGATTTAATGCACGCATCAAAGATTGAATTTGGTAGCGATATTAAGAAGGCACAAGAAGCATTTATTAACGCCATGAGGCGAGGTTTCCTTATTTTATCAAAAAGTGAAATCAAAGATGAGAAAAATAGACAATACCGGAAGAAGAACCAAGAACTTAATACTCCAATTAAACTCTAACATATTTTCGGAGAAAGTAATTACTTTGTTTCATGGTCCTATGTGGCCTCCTTTTGTTTGGCACATAGCGTTTTTTAGTCCGGTTTCATCTAGGACTTCTTTCACTTTCATCATTTCAGCGATTGTCGGCCATATGAGATGTTTTGCTCGGAATTCTGGACGGTAGTCTAAGGCGCTTACTTGGATGTTTGGTTCCCATTTGGCTATTTTTTCCCCGATTTTTCTAACTTCTTCTAGGGAAATTAGGACAGGGTTATAGGGTATTCCTAAGCCTAAAAACAATTCCCCCCAGTAGTTTTCTATTATGTATTTTACTGCGTTCCATTCTTTTTCGAAGTATTTTTGGGCAAGTTCTTTATTATGGAGGTTTGTGATCTTCATAAAGGTTTCAAGTTCTAGACCTTTTACGTCGATGCCTATGTCGGTCATTCCTTTTTCTATGAGTTTGTCTATGTATTTTGGGGTGAGTATTGCTCCATTGGTGTCGATGTGGATCCGGGCTTTTTCATCTTTGTTGAGGTTTTTTGCCTCTTTTATGTATTGGAGGAGCCATGGTTTATTTAGGGTGCTTTCTCCGCCGCTTATTGCCATTCGGTTTACGTTGTGGATTTTTCTATAATCTGTGATTTTCACGGCAGCCTCTTTAGGTGTCAGAAGTTCACCTTTAGATGCATAGGTTATATGCCAATTTTGACAGGAAGGGCATCGAAAACAGCAACCTTGGGTGAAAAAAGCAACTTCAATATATCCGCGGATTCTTTTAAGTTCAGCCGGTGTGCCTACTCCACCTACGGGATGTCCGCTGAAACCCCTAACGAGACGGATAGGAGTTGATTTTTCCAATTCTGATATTTTGATATTCATGTTTTCTTTGACAGGCGTGATACAGGAAGGCTTTAACATTCCGTTGATTTCCACGGCGCAGCTCCAGCAACCTCCAGTTCTGCAAGGGGCAAAAATTGTATTTTTTTCGGGGAAGGTGGAGAAGCGGTAGCCTATTATCTCTAATGCTTTTAATACTGTAATTCTTTCTGGTACAAAATAGGTTTCTCCTTCAACCTTGATCTTTACCTGCCTCCTTTCTTTTTTATCAGGTATTAATATTCTTGCTTCATTAGGGCATGCAACTATACAACTGCCACAGCCAGTACAGTTTTCAAGACCTGAACAATCGATCCAATTATCGCAATAACCGCACTTTCTACAAAGATCCTTAAGTTTGAAAGCTACTTGAAACAAAAGTTTTTCTTGTTCTTTCTGCATTTAAGTTACTCCTTTAGCACAAAAAGAAATATTGGAGATATAACTATAATTTTTTATTAATTGGTTTATATTCAGTTTTTTAATCTTTAAACTAATTTAATAAGATAAAAATGGAGCGAGAAAAGTTTTTCTAAAAAATAAGGTTTTTTTATTTAGATTTTGAAAAGCAAATTTACAATAAACTAATTTTTATTTAATAAACGGGGAAATTTTCTCTTGTTAGCAATAAAAGACTGAAGATGCCTGTGATGGTTACCGCGGTTATTGCAAGAGCTGTTGCTGCTATGGAGTATTCTAATTGATCATAAGCGGCAAGAAAGCCCATTTCTATGGATGCAATAATTAATCCTAAAAAGATAGCATAGATGAGTATTCGAGCTGTGGCTTCTTTTTCTTTTTGAATATAATCTTTCTGTGTTACTGTTCCTTGTACCACGGCTAGAGGATTTATTCCTTGTAGAAGAGTAAGGAAGAATAGGAAAACTAATCCGATAAATATTCCTAAACCAGCTATGAAACTTATTGGTTGAGCGTTTTTGTAGAAGTAACCAAAAGTTAAAATTTCAGCGATTATGAAACAAAAAAATAAATAGTTACCAATCAGTTTATCTTCAGGATGTACGAAGCCTTCATTGTTGGTGTAAATCTCAGTAAAAGTATTCCAAACAGCTATAATCCCCACGATAATTAAAAATAAAAATGAAATATAAAATGTTGGTAAACTATCATTTAGCAAGGCAAAAGCGAGTATTGTTGCGCCGATACCTGCAAATATGCCGTTAAACATGGCAAGACGCATTTAAATCTCTCCGAACTTTAATAAGATTCAAAAACAATGACCTTATTTATCTTTGTTTGTTGTTTATAGTTTTAGCTATTTCCCATGTAAATATAGGAGTTAAACTTTTAGATATTTTATGTTATCTCAACAATATGCTTTCTTTGAAATTTAACTTTTGATTTTTTAATTTACGGTCGGGTATAAATGGGTTTTCGGGTTATGGTTTTTGGCACTTTTGATATTATTCATCTGGCTCATATTATTTTTCTTGAGGAGGCGCGGAAACTTGGAGGGGATGGAGGAGAGCTTATTGTGGTCTTAGCTCTTGATTCAAGCGTTGAGATAGAAAAGGGGGAACCGCCTATTTTTTCCGCTGAAGAAAGACGGTTTTTGGTTCAGTCTTTAAAGCCAGTAAATCAGGCTTATTTGGGTTATGAGAGTGATAGGTTGAGAATAATTGAGGAGTTGAAGCCTGACTTAATTGCTTTGGGTTATGATCAAGAAGTTGATGAAAATATTTTAAGAGAAGAGCTGTTTCAGCGGGGAGTTGATGTAAAGATTGTTCGTTTAAAGCGGTATGGGGACATTAAGTCGAGTAAGATAAAGAGAACTGTAGTTGAACGTTTCAAAAAATAGGGAGATAAATTGGTAAAGTAAAGTGCTCGTATAGAATGATTAATTATATTTTCTTGTTTTTGGGTGTTATTTTCCATGTAGAAGCGTTGCTTCTTCGGCTTCTATTTCTTTTAGCTGAGCTCTTATTTCGTTGATTTCTTTTTGCTCTATTTTTGGATATTTATCTGCGGAGTAGAGTTGTGCTTCTAATCGTTTTTTCAGTCTTCGTAAAATTATTAGTTTAGACCGTTTTATTGAACTTAGTTCTGGTAAAAATTCTTCGTCTTCTTTTATGATAGGTTTCTCGACTTCTGTAGGTATAGGAGTGGGGAATTCTATTTTTCTTTCAAAGGATTTTTCTTCAAGAAAGATAGTTTCAGGAATAATAATGGGTTTTTCTTCGATTATTTCTACTTTTTTGGGTTCTATTTTTTCTTCTTTTTTTAATGTTTTTTTCATCATCGTTTTGAAGGCTTCAAAAACGCCTAAACCTATCGTTGCTGATACTTCATATACATCGGGACCGTATATACCTAGGGCGCCTAACTTTTGGATAAATTCAAAACGGGTTATAGGCTCTACAACGTCTCCTCTTTGGTTGAGTAGGAAGAGAATTTTAGGGTTTATTTTTAGTTGGTGTAAGTATGCTCTTAATTCTCTTAAACTTTCTACGTTTTTTTCAGCTGTATTTCTTAGGGTGTCTGCGACAAAAATCACGCAGTCGGAATCTTGAAGGATCATTCGTCTTAAAGCATAGAACGAGGAAGCCCCCGCTGTTGTATAGAGATCTATAACAACGTTTTCTCTTAGTCTGAGAGGAGCATAATCAAACATCATAGTTTTCCCGAATTCTGTAGAAGTTTTGATGATTGAGTTTTGGAGAACAGCTCTCTCCATTCGGTTTAAAAGAACGTTGAATATGGTGGATTTCCCGCTAAATTGCGGCCCCCAGATAACGCATTTCACGTGCAGGCGACCACTGGCGTCACGTTTCACTTTAAAAAACTCCTTCCAGCCTTTTTGGAACTTTAAAAGAGATTTTATAATCACTTTACTTTTCCGTTATATCTACAAAGGGAATAACAAACTTATCTTTTTTTTGGTTTACATTTTTGCAGGATTTTAAAAAATTTAGGGATTACAAGGATGTTTTTATTTTTAAAGTTCTTTTTGGTTTTTTAGTGAGAGAAAATTTTGAAATACTTGAAGGTGTATAATAATAAGAAACAGTTACTTTTTTTGGAGTTGATTTTTTCATGCTTTTTTCGGGTCTATCTTCTTTTGATCCAGACAAAAATTTTGTTGCTCGATCTGAAATTTTGAACGATTTTAGGAACATTCTTGATGGTATTAAAAGTAGAAAAGAGGGGAAAAGGGGCGTAATTGTTACGGGGAAAGCTGGATCTGGTAAATCACTTCTTTTGAAGCTTTTTAGGGGTTTAGCGGAGACTGAAGGTTGGAAAATATCAAGTTTTTCTATACCTCTTGGAAGAGATATTCAAGGTTTTGCTAGGAAAATTGTGGAGGATCTTTTGTCGTTCTTCCCTCCAGAAGATAAAAGAATAAGAAAGATCTTTTCTT
>SMTZ1_10010812_pt1 | contig 24025 bp, 18 predicted proteins | sample DeeMarSWOR136_30_FD_25667 | JGI IMG/M metagenome (IMG submission 25667) | reverse complement strand
GAGAAAATCGATTTAGCCTTTCTCATCATCAACCGAAGATCAGTTCCCGATAGGATAAGGGAGTGTGCGGAAAAGGGGATTCAGGCGGTCATTGTGGTTGCCGATGGATTTGCAGAAAGAGATGAAGAAGGTCTAAGACTTCAAGACGAAATTGTGGAAATCGCAAGGGAGAGGGGGATGCGCATCCTTGGTCCCAATACAGCTGGGGTGGTCAACCCAACCAATGGCTTCATTCCCGATCCCTACGAAATGGGATATCGAACGCTCAAGACAGGAGGAACAGCTATCTGCGCCCAAACCGGAATGATCAACCCCCAGGCCTTTCCTTATGGGGATCTCCATTACGGAGTGAGCAAGATCTGCGATTATGGGAATAAATGCGATGTTGATGAGTGCGACCTGCTTGACTACCTAGAAAAAGATCCGGCGACCAGGGTCATCACCATGTATCTGGAAAGCATTCGCGACGGCCGGAGGTTCCTGGACATCTCAAAGAGAGTCACCTTGAAAAAACCTGTTTTGATCTTGCGATCCGGCCGGACAAAGGAAGGGGCAAGAGTCTCCGCTTCCCATACGGGGTCCCTGGCTATGGATGATACCATTTTCAGCGCTGCCTGCAAGCAGGCCGGAATCATTCGCCTGGAGAAATTCAATGAGCTTTTTCAACTACCCAAAATTTTCGATGCCCAACCCCTCCCGAAAGGGAAACGGTTGGGAATCGTTACGTTTACAGGCGGCGTTGGAGTGCTGGCAATCGATGAAGCGGCTAAATACAGTCTAACAGTTCCCAGATTATCCGTGGGAACGGTGGCGAAGTTAAATGCCATCTTCCCCGACCTGGGGAAGACGATTGTCGATATTGGGCCGCCCATGGCAGCCGTCAATAATTATATGGACATCTATTCAGAAATTCTGAAGGTCGTTCTTGCGGATGATAACATCGACTGCCTCTTCAATGTCATCTGGACGAGCCCTTTCAAAGAATTTGTAGAAGAATATTTAAAATTTTATGAGGAGATTAAAGGGGAATATCAGAAGACGATTGCCACATGGATCTATGGACCAAGCGTCCCTCTTATCCAAGAGATGTCTTCCCGATTAGAAGATTTGGGATTCCCTGTATTTCCTGACCTTGAAATGGCCATCAAGGCTCTTGGCGTTACCTACCAATATGCGATCCATAAGAAAGGGGGAGAATGATGGGGAAGTATTCGATCTTCGATCAAGCAAAGAAAGAAGGGAGATCTATCCTTACCGAATTCGAGTCTAAAAAACTTCTCAAACAAATGGGGATCCCTGTCGTCGAGACCAGACTCGCCAAAAATTTGAAAGAAGTTGTTTCCATAAGCCACCGCATTGGATTTCCAGTGGTTCTTAAAATAACCTCACCCGACGTGGTCCATAAAACCGACTCGGGCGGAGTAAAACTGGATTTAAAAAATGCCTCAGACGTCAAAAAAGGGTATAAGGATATCGTGAATTCAGTGAGAAAAAAGTACCCCCGTGCACACATCCACGGAGTCTCTGTGCAGAAGATGGTCCGCCCTGGAACGGAGGTCATCATAGGAACCAGCAAAGACCCTCAATTCGGGCCCATCATCATGTTCGGCGTAGGGGGTATTTTTGTCGAAGTGCTAAAGGATGTCTCTTTCCGAGTCATTCCCCTCACCCGGAAAGATGCTCAAGAGATGATTCGGGAAATCAAGGGATTTCCATTGTTGCAAGGATACAGGGGAAAGGAACCGGCCAATATTCCCGCCCTGGTTGGAATGATTCTAAGAATATCTCAAGTCATCACAAAAAATCCACAGATTAGGGAGATGGAATTAAATCCGATTTTCGCTTATAAAGACAAAGCTCTGGCAGTGGACGCCAGGATCATTCTGGAGTAACCCCCCCTATGATTGGGGATGACAAAACAAGAAAAACCCTTTATTTGCCATGCTGAATGCGCTGCTGAACTTCTTTCAGCATCTCATCTTCATCTAAAAAAAACCGTCGACATTTTTATCCAAGGATCATGTCTTTAGCCTGAGGGACTCAACAGTATTGAAAGAGTCTCAATTCTTTAGTAAAATGGCTCCATGAAATTCACACGCCGGGATTTCGTCAAGAACGCACTCGTCCTAGGTAGCTCCCTGCTCCTTTCTCCGTCCCCCTCTCTTGCTGTCGCCAAAAAAGAAGACCCATGGATCCCAGCTTATGAGAAATTGGAGAAAGAGGGGAAGTTAGCTCAGAGGGTCAAGCAAGCCTATGCCCTCTTTGAAAATTGCCAGCTCTGCCCCCGGCGTTGTGGGGTTAACCGTAAGAAGGGCGAAAAAGGATTCTGTCAGGCTCCCCTGAAGGTCGTGGTCTTCAGCGCCCATCCCCATTTTGGTGAAGAAATATCACTGGTGGGTCAACATGGATCCGGAACCATCTTCTTTTCCAACTGCAACCTTCGATGCATCTTTTGTCAGAATTGGCCTATCTCTCACGAAGGAAAAGGCCAGGAGTGCGAAGATGAAAAACTGGCGGAGATCATGCTCAAACTCCAGAAGATTGGCTGCCATAATATCAACTTCGTCACTCCCACCCATGTGATGCCAAACATCCTCAATGCGACACGCATTGCCTATTCTAAAGGACTTCGTATTCCTCTGGTTTACAACACGAGCGGCTATGAGCGTGTGGAGATATTGAAGATTTTAGATGGCATCGTGGATATCTATATGCCCGATATGAAGTATATGGATCCGGATAAAGCGGCGAAATACTCAGCAGGCGCATCAGACTATCCTGAAGTCACAAAGGAGGCTATCCTTGAAATGAACCGCCAGGTCGGAGTCCTTCAGGCCGATAAACAGGGGATTGCCCTTCGGGGGGTGATCATCCGCCACCTGGTTATGCCCAATCGAGTCGCTGGAACAGAAAAATTTGTCGAATGGGTGGCCCAGGCTCTTCCCAAATCAACCTATGTCAACATCATGCCCCAATATCGGGTGGAGTATAAAGCCTATGAACATCCAGAAATCGCCCGTGGGATCACGGTCCAGGAATTCCTGGAAGCAATGGGCTGGGCTGAGAAGAATGGTCTGACAAATCTTGACCCGAGTTCAATGGCTGTCAGAGATTTTTATCGTAGACGTTAATGAAAAAAGATCCCTTTTGAAGAGGACGGAGTATTTTCGGAATTGATGAGCATAGATCCATTTGCAGACAATTCAGATTCCAATCGTAAGTCCTCCCCCTTGACGCCTGCCCTGCCTAGTATCGGATCAGGAAGATTCATTGAGGGAAAGTTTTCAAGTCCAGATTCCGGGGATGGGTTTTCCGCAATATTGACACTTCCCACCTTTTAGATGGTTCTCACCAATCATATACCCAATGCGCTGGATCAACATCTTTTTACACTTCGGACAGAAGGTGTGCTCGCCTTCATGGCCCGGGACATTTCCAATGTAGACGTATTCAAGGCCCGTCGACAGGGCCACGTTCCGTGCTTTTTCCAGTGTTGAAACCGGCGTTGGGGGAAGGCTCCTGAGTTTATAGAGTGGATAAAATCTCGAGAAATGGATCGGCGTATCTGCTCCTAACTCTTCCTTGACCCAGAGGCACATCTCCTTCAAACCCGACAGATCATCATTCTGGGTAGGGATGACGAGGTTCGTAATCTCCAGATGGACTTTCTCTTTTCTCAGTATCTTGAGGGTTTCGAGAACAGGGGTTAGCTCCCCACTGCAGAGATCACGATAAAATGTTTCCGTAAACCCTTTTAGATCGATATTGGCCGCGTCCATCACTTTACAGAGATTTCTCAGGGGCTCAGGATTGATGAAACCATTGGAGTGGCAGACGTTCAAAAGGCCTGTCCCTTTTGCCAATTGGCAGATATCCACCATATACTCATAAAAGATGGTGGGTTCCACATAGGTATAGGCGATCGAGTGTGCTCCAACCTCTTTGGCCTTCCTCACGATCATCTCAGGTGGAACATCATAGTTATAAACATCCTCGGGAGAGGCCTGGGAGATCTCCCAATTCTGACAAAACTTGCACTGGAAATTGCAACCTACAGTGGCTAAAGAGAAGGAGGTCGTGGAAGGAAGGACATGGAAGAGGGGTTTTTTCTCAATAGGATCCAAATGAACAGCACATGGATTCCCGTAAACCAGGCTGTAATACTTTCCCCCCCGATTTTCGCGAACCCTGCAAAACCCTCTTTTCCCTTTTGAAACACGACACCGCCTGGGACAGAGGTCACACTGTACTTCACCTCCTTCCAGAGAGGTGAAGTACGGGGAAAGTTTGGTCTTGATGAGCCCTTTTTTGGCTATTTGGGCATGTGAAATTTTTGGAAAACTAAAAAGTTGAGCCGCAGAAAGAAGACAGAAACTAGTTCCGCAAAATTTTAGAAATTCTCGCTTGGTCAGGTGAGACTCACAGACGGTCCCTTTCCTTATAGAATCTTTTTTAAGTGGCTCGCTCATCGATTCATTTAACTTTGTGAAATTTTATTAACAGAAAAAGTAATGAAAGTCAAAATCCTTCATCTCTACCGACCCATCCATGACTATTCCTGCAAACCCCAAAGCTTTATCGATACGAATCGCTGCTTCACCCCCAAAAAACCTACGTCAGAACGTTACTAGGTGTCTAAACGAAGACGGAGCCCATTTCAATTGAAGTGCATAAAATCGGGAACAGGGCGTCAATAAGAAGAGGAGGTAACAAAAAGAAAAGGATGTTCCAAGTATGGTTTGAGGGTCATTCTATTTATCTGCCAATTAATTTAGGGACTTAGACATGCCTCCTCTTTAAGCAAAACCGTGAAGACCGCTACTATCAAGGAACGGAAAAAGAAATTCCACAACAATTTAACAGTACCCTGTGGATTTCTACGAAAAAAGGAATTGAATCTGAAATATTTCTCAGGCCTCTCCAAAATCTTTCCCGATTATTTTCCAGAGGATTTCCTCCATCTCGGGTGAAAGTTTCGGGCCTATATCGCCCTCTTTTCCCTTGATTCGAACCTCATAGAGAGTTTCAAGTTGGGGTAGAAGCTCTTTCAGCTCGGGTGTTTTTTCCACCTTCTGATTGGTCAGTCTAAGTTGTTCGCCTGCTCTCTCAAAATCTTTCTTATCAAAGGGGATGTGATAGAGTCGATTCAAAACCTCCATGAGCCTTACTTTCCCGAGAAAATCTTCTTCAACATGAACATATTGAGGTAGGGAAACGATAAACCAGATCGTTTCAATGCCGAACTGGGGCGCCCTTTGGGAAATAAGGATTGTGATTGTTGTGGGACCCTGGTAACGACTCTGCTGGGCCCCGGATTTCTTCAGATCAAGTTCCGTCTCTCCTCCGATTGCTCCTCCGTTCACGATCAAAGGTCTTGTGTGAGGAACAGCGTCGTACATGCTCCCCAAAAGGATGTATTTTTTCACCTTGAAGGTTCTCAGAAGCCTCAACACGGAATCCACGTATATTTCAGAGAGAGAATGAGGCTCAAGGAGGTGAAGAAAGAGAAGGTCATTTTCACCTTCTCTCTTGGCATAGCTGAAGGTCGTGTTTGGAATATTTACCTTCCGAATCCCCTCTTCCAAATAAAGCATCGGGCGATATCGGGTGAAATCGAAAAAATTGCCGGGGTTAGCCAGTCTGCCTAATTCCTTAGCCCCGAACTGGGTTTCCAAGCCATTTAAGAGCAGAGTCCCAACATTATTCACGTCAATCCAGGGCCGAAGGATGGTTAGGGCATAGGGTTCTCTTAACTCCGGTAGGGGTTCATTTAATTCAAGAGCGCCAATTCTCACTTGTTCTCCCTCCAAAACATTCAGTGCTCCATTGTCATTTACAATCTATAAATATTATAAAAGAACTTTCGTCTTTTTGGTAATAATTTTTTAGATGACGGCCGAGATGTCATTTAAATCTCTCTCACCTCGTGTTTGAAGGCCCGATGGACCTCAGCACCGTTCTCATTTGGATTCTCTAATCTTGCAGGGAAGTTTCAAAAGAATTAGGTTGAGGTGGTATCGAGGGGTTAAGACATTCGAGAAAGATCCATGGATGAAGGGGTGGCCCTATAGGCAAACGTGCACCCTTCAAAGGGACACCAAAAATAGTGAATCATGATTATAATAGAACCATCCCCCCCTAACGGGATTGTTCCAACCCCTATCCGATTACAGATCCTACTTTTTACTAATTGTGATCGTGTTGACCGCGAGCACATTATTGTCTTCATCCGATTCAGCCACTTTATCCCCGCTATCAACTATAGCCCCGACAAAGTAATCTCCAGAAGGGAGTTTGGGATGAACTTTGCCATTGATCGTCACGGTCTGTTCAGTATTACCCTCTAAGCCGTTCAAAGAAATGGTAGCTATCTTCGTATCCCTGTTCGTGATCGTTTGGTCCGAAGAAAGATAGAAACTCACCTCAAATCCGCCGGAACTGGTGGTGCTCTGATTTCTTACCACAACAGTGACTGGGATCCGCTCGCCCTGGCTCCCATTCGGAGGCCCGGAGACCGACGTAGCCATCAGGTCGGGCAACCCAACTCCAATGGAGATCTGGTTGCCAGCAAGGGAGTTATTATCCTCATTGGACTCTGAAACGCTGTATCCACTGTCAACAATGGCCCCGAGATAATAGCTGCCCGATGAGAGTGTGGAAGGGATTGTACCATTGATTATCAGTGTCTGTTGACCCCCTACAGCCAGACTGCCAAGACTGTCCGAACCTACTTGGGGATCACTTGTCGTGATTGTGGCGTCCGAGGAGAGATAAACATTTACAATAAATCCGCCGGAGCCAGCCGTACCCTGATTCTTAACCACAACAGTGGTCTGGATCTGGTCGCCCGGACTCCCACTCGCAGGCCCGGAGACCGACGTAGCCACCAAGTCGGGCATAACACTTCCAACGGAAATCGGGTTGCCCGCAAAGGAGTTATTATTCTCATTCGACTCTGCCACGTCGCTTCTGCTATCTGTAATGGCTGCAATGTAGTATGACCCGTTCAGGTTAGATGGAATTGCAGTATCAAAGGTTACGGTTTGCTCAACCCCGGCACCAAGATTATTGACGTAAACACTCCCTAACCGGATATCATCCGTTGTAATAGTCGAGTCTACGGAAAAGTAAGCATCGACCCAGTGTTCACCCGCGCCTATACTCCCCTGATTTTTGATTCCAATCGAGATCGAGATCGGCTGACCCGGACTCCCACCCGAGGGCCCAGAGACGGAGGTGATAACAAGATCGATATCTGATGCAACATCAATCTGGTTTCCAACACCAAAGTTATTGTTTTCATCCGACTCAGCCACCCGGTTCCCAGTGTCAGCAATCGCCCCCAGATAGTAACTCCCCGGAACGAGTACGAGAGGGAGAGTAACATTTTTGCTGTAAGTCTTTTCTGTTCCGGCAGGGACGTCTGCAGAAAAAGTGGTCAGGGCGCGATCAGTTGTATCGATAATATTATCGGGTTACGATCAGATCAATTTCTCCTATGGTCATGGAGAATGCTCTCATATCAAAAGAGTTTTTTGAATCGACAACCTTTACCAGGAAAGACCACACTCCAGTTGTCGATGGAATACCAAAGATCACCCCTGTTGTCTCATTTAGGCTTAGGCCTTCCGGAAGGCTCCCAGAATGAATATACCAAACATAAGGAGGGACACCATTTGAAACCTGCAGGACCTGGCTGTAGGAGTCATTAACCAGACCAGCAGGAAGTGAAGCCGTCAAGATTGATGGATTAGGCACAGTTTCTGTCCCGGCCGGCGATGAGAAGGTAAGGTAAGAGAACTCGTTCTCTGGTATCCATGAAGCTGAAAATATTCCATCATTGGCTACCAGGTCAGGAGACGTCCCGTTATCGTAGAGATAGACTACTTCTCCGGATGAAGACGTCACCGTAACCGGTCCTACAGGGGCTTCACAATTAATGCTTAGCGCAGAGAGTACCGTTGACATACCGGCTTGGAAGGAGTCCGGGAATTCCAGGACCGAAAAGACAGGGCTTTGATTGCAGGTTAAGGACCTGAAAGTATTAATCCGGCCTGCAATGGATAAGCCATAAAAATCCATGTTTTCACTACCAGAAATGATGAGGTTCTTTACATCGATCCACGTTTTCGCTGGATTCTTGGACTTAATAAGGCCGACGAGCCCGGTGACGTGTGGAGCTGCCATGCTTGTCCCGCTGGCCACATAATATTCGGCATTCGGATCTCCCTGTGGAATAAAATGTTGGCCATCTCCATACATATCTGTGCCATTTGCCCTTAATGAGACAATATTCACTCCGGGTGCCCCTACATGAACCGTCCTTCTCCCAAAATTTGAAAACCAGGCCTTGCTGTCATTCGGATCCACCGCAGCAACCGAAAGGACATTTGGAAGATTGTAACTGGCAGGGTAGAAATTCCATTCGTCGTTATTAGCGTTGTCGTTTCCAGCAGCCGCAATGAAGAGGATGCCACTGCTTCTTTGCATATCAATGGCATCGTGAAGCGCCTGGGAGTAACTGTCACCTCCCCAACTATTATTTGTCGCCACAATATTGACGCCCCTTTCTTTCAGTGCCCTCACATATTCCAGACACTCCAGGGCTCCATCGGTATATCCATACCCATCCCAATTCAGGAACTTGCATGGAATCAACTTGATCTGCCAGTTCACTCCCGGCACGCCCATCGCGTTATTTCCAATTGCCCCAACTGTACCGGCCACATGGGTTCCATGCCCGTGGTCGTCCATAGGATTGGTATCGTTGCCGTAGGTGTCTATTCCGTAAATGTCATCTATATATCCGTTCCCATCATCGTCCACACCCGTAGTACCACTGGATTCAGCAAGATTCACCCAGATATTTTCGCTCAGGTCAGGATGGTTATAGTCAATGCCTGTGTCGATAATGGCAACTGCGATATTACTGTTTCCCGTAGTCATACTCCACGCCTGGAGGATATCGATATCGGCCCCAGGCGTTCCACCGGTCTGTCCGGAGTTATTAAAGCCCCAAAGGTGATTGAAGTACGGATCATTCGGGGAGGTCACGACGCTAAAGTGGAAGTTGGGTTCAGCGAATTCAACCTCTGGATTTTCCAGATAGAGCGCAATTGCATCTTCTACGCCCAAGGTATCTTTGAGTTTTACATAATCGATATTGAAAGAAGAATAAATCTTAATTTTTTTCGAATCATACTTGATATGGATTTTGTCCTTTATGTCCTCGGGAACATCGGGTTTGAATTTAATGATCAGTTCCCCTTTCTTATACTTCTCTTTCTCTTTATCCTCTCCCGGAGCATTGGAGATGAACAAAAGAACCCATGCAACTATGACCAGGATGCTTGCAAAACTTATCAGATTAACATTGATCTTCCCTCGTCTTGTTGACCTCATGATCTTCCCCCTTTAGATCGAAGATATGGGTTTCTGAATCTTTTCTACAGCACGACATGTCCCACCGATAAATTCGGTTCAAACAAATAAAAAGCCTCCAGAGATAAACACCTCCGGAGGCTCTCTTTTGGGACCTTCAGAATCCCTGCGTTCCATACCCGACTCCAATCACAATTGACATCAGGCTAAGACTTATATTCTATTCAGAAAACTAACAACTCCCGATAAAAATACCTCCTGAAAATTTCGGGGATTCTAACACATTATCCTTCATCCCCTTACCCACGAGGGGTATCCTGATCTTTAACTGAATTTGGTGTCCACAAAATCCAACGTAGATGTTAGATAGCGTAGCCATAGGAATACTACAGAAAAAATTTTTTTGTCAAGAAAAAATTGCCGGGATATTTCCATGAGACTTTTTCCTACAATCGTTTTTGGCCCAAAGTGTGTTTTGAGCCCTCAACCTGCTTCTTATCCGTCGGGATAAATTCCTGGATCCTCAGACTGTCGCCTTGATCCACGGATGTGAACTTCAAACCTTTAAATACCCATTTCTCTTCGTTTGAGCTAATTTATTTGGTGAGATTGGAGCAGTAATTGGTTAATCAGTAGGGCTGCATTTTTGGCACCGTCTGTGGGAATGGGTGGATAGGTGACTTCTTTACCAAGATTCAACAAAATTTGTTTGGCTAAAAGCTCCGGAGTTGCTTTGGAATATAACATTTTTACACCTGCCTGATGTCTCTCTAATCGTCCCCCTACATGAATTTCCTGTTCGCAGTGTCCTTCAATAGGAAAGCAAAGGAATGGCTTCCTGAGGGCCGTCAATTCGAGCGTCGTCGTGCCGCCACCTTGAACAACTGCCAAATCGCTTGCCGCAAAGTGCTCATAAAGAGCTGGGACATATTCTCTAACCTCTACTCCTTGCGGAGCTCTTATCGACTCAGCACTGATGCGAGGTCCACACACCAATATCATACGCAAATTTTGGAGTCTTTCTCTGATTATTGGATACGCCTCTCCGCAAAGCTCTAGCAGACCTTTACCAATTGAAGTGCCACCGATTGAACATATCACCAGAGGCTCTTCACCATAGCCCAACTTCGCTCGGATCTTTGCTTTATCCATGAGGGTCATCGGGTCGAATGGAAGTATGTATCCCACGAATTTGTAATATATTTCTGCATGAGCCCGACAGTTAGGTAGTAAATAACCAAACCTCCCCCCACCGATGTCTTCGAGTTCCCCTACAAAAAGCGCCAAATTCCTCCCCCCAGAAAATAGCTTATAATCCTGTGACCAAATTCGATTCCAGAGGTAAACCCCAAGCTTCTCAATTGGGTTCTTTGTCACTGAATGAAGCCCAACAAAATCGTAAATCATCACAAATGGAATTTTTATGAGACTGGGCTTTTTAATCAAAGCCACCGCAATCTCATAGGTCTCATCACCGATCACTAGATCAAATGCAGCTTTATTCACTATCTCTCGAAAGATGTCCGCATTGTGCGCCCACGCTTTTTTTGCATGAAATAGGTACTTCAGTAAGTTTAGATGAAATTCCATGGCAGCATTTTCCGCAATCATGTTGTCATTTGCGTACAGGTCAGATTCTGGGAGGAGCTTCTCTCCCATATCCTTAAGCAATGAGCTCGCTGGAGAAGCAGCTAACCAGGATATCTCTATTTCAGAGTTCTGTTTACGTAATTCATGGGAGATGGCTAGGTCTCTTACGATATGTCCTAACCCCAATGAACCACTGATGTACAGAATGTTCTTTCTTGACATTTTTATAGCAACTGATTTGGCCCCAAAATCTGAGCAATACTTAAGACTGTTACTTGCCGTGATTTAAAAAGGCACAGGACAGGGTTGTTGTTGTATCTGTAAGGTATTTTAGCGATAAAGCAAAAACTGGCTTAACTCAATTGGTAAGAATCAATAGTGATTTCCTAGACTTCCGTATCGACCCTTTCTACCCTTTCTACACAAAGGTCCGAAAGGCAACAATTAGCGAAAAAAGAACGCCCAGATTTACTCCCGGCTAAATTTTTCCCTTAGTATGTTTTTTAAGGAAAAAACCCAATTGAGATTTCTGGTTCTCTGTCAGCAACTCAAATTGCACCCCGCATCTTCTGGTTTTGAAATGAACGCTGAGGTAGTCATATTCAGGAGGTTCGTTTATGGGAATGTCATAGACTACTTTACACGGGATATCAGCAATAGCGAAATTATCCACCCATAGGGAAACATCCCTTTTCGAAGGTTCATGTTCCAAATCTTCATCATAGATATGCTCGAAAGACAACCCTCCCATGCCGATGTCTTTGACTCTCCCAACTCTTGAGGATTTATTGCGGAGCGCAACAATGACCTCTTCCCCCACCAAGAACCTTTCATTTTTTCTCTTTTCCATCCCCATCTTTCTTACCTCTCATCTTAAAAAATAGAATCATCCTGCTCACCACAAATTATGAGAGAAAAGGAGACAGCATTACCCTATTCTATTTTATTAGAAATTAATACCGGAGGGGTTTTATTTCGAGTGGATTGTATTCTTTTAAAAACAGGATGTCAATAAAAATTCAAAGGGTGAGGTTAAGGTTGAGGTTGAGATAAAGAGTGTCAATCTCTTATTTATGGAGAACTATGCGAAAGTCATTGGAAATTTTGGCTGGGGGGCAAGGATTCGAACCTCGGTAACAAGATCCAGAGTCTTGTGTCCTACCGCTAGACGACCCCCCATTTGTCAAGTTCGGAGTTCAGAGTTTAGAGTTCGGAGTTGAAATTTAAAACCTTTTAAAGAGAATCCCAATTAATATAAACGCATTTATTGCCTTTACATGTTCTCGCCTATCTTGGGATTTTGGAGCTTGTTCCCAGTAAAGCGAGGAATCTCCAAGTTTGCTTCGGCTTCGTCTCACAACCCTTTCACTCCTCGCAACAACAAGCCACTTAATGAGCTCGTATTATTAGATGTAAATACCATTAATCAAGTTTGATTTCAATTCTCCAGAAAAAAACGATCTAGGAAAATGGAAATTTTTTATAAAATCTGGTAGATATTGGAGGAAGAAGGGCACAATTCGAACGCAAGCCTGAAGAAAGGATCTAAATATATGCCCCAGGCCAACGCATCGGCCCCAGCGGATTTCATAAGGGAAATTATCGATGAACACATAAGAACCAATAGGTTTCAAAGCCGTGTGGCTACCCGTTTTCCTCCGGAGCCAAATGGATACCTTCATATCGGACATGCCAAGTCCATCTGTCTCAATTTCGGTATTGCTGCTCAGTATGGAGGCACCTGCAATCTACGTATGGATGATACAGATCCCACCGGGGAGAGCCAGGAATATGTGGATTCGATCATTGGAGATGTAAAATGGCTGGGATTTGATTGGGAGGATCGCCTCTATTATGCATCCGATTATTATGAGAAACTATACCAGTTTGCTGTGCAGCTTATCAAAATAGGCAAAGCTTATGTCTGCAGCCTGAGTGCCAATGAGATCCGAGAGTACCGGGGTACTTTGACTGAACCGGGTAAGGAAAGTCCCTTTCGCAACCGTTCTGTGGAAGAGAGCCTAGATCTGTTCAAACGCATGCGGGCCGGAGAGTTCAAGGAAGGAACTCATGTGCTCAGGGCCAAAATTGACATGGCATCTCCTAATATCACCATGCGAGATCCAATCATGTACCGAATTAGATATGAACCTCACTATCGAACTAACAATAAGTGGTGCATTTATCCGATGTACGACTTTGCTCATTGCCTCTCCGACTCCCTCGAAAAAATCACCCATTCCATCTGCACCCTTGAGTTTGAAAACAACCGGCCCCTTTATGATTGGTTTCTAGATGCATTAGAACTGGAATCCCATCCGCAGCAGATCGAGTTCGCCCGTCTCAACCTCAGCTACACCGTTCTAAGCAAACGAAGGCTTATCGAACTGGTGGAAAATGGGAATGTGGGTGGCTGGGATGATCCCCGAATGCCCACCCTTGCAGGTTTGCGAAGAAGGGGCTGTACGCCTGAGGCGATCCGCAGCTTCTGTGAACGTATCGGCGTCGCTAAAAATGACAGCACCATTGATATGGCCCTACTCGAATACTGTATACGAGAGGATATGAATGAAAGGGCTCCGCGCGTCATGGCTGTACTTCGCCCTCTCCGCGTGGTGATTGACAACTACCCTGAAGGCCAAATAGAGGAATTCGACTGTCCCTATCATCCACAGAATGCTGATATGGGATCCCGGAAAGTCCCCTTCTCCCGCATCCTTTACATTGAACAAGAGGATTTCATGGAGAAACCACCTAAGAAGTTTTACAGACTGGCACCTGATAAAGAAGTGCGTCTCCGTTATGGCTACTTTGTAAAATGCGTGAACGTCGTTAAAGATCCTAACACCGGCGAAGTGACCGAAGTGCACTGCACCTACGACCCGGAAACACGAAGCGGGTTTGCTCCCGATGGGAGGAAGGTCGATGCAACCATCCACTGGGTCTCGGCCGAGCATTCCGTCCCGGCAGAGGTGCGCCTTTACGATCGCCTTTTCAGTGTCGCTAATCCTTTGGAGGCAGGATCTGATTATGTAGGGCATCTTAATTCAAAATCGCTGGAAATCCTCAGGACATGCCGGGTAGAACCAAGCCTGAAAGGTGTAGCCCCTGGAAGCCGGTTCCAGTTTGAGAGAGTGGGCTATTTCTGCGTGGATCCTGTAGATTCTTCGGACCAAGACCTGGTATTCAATCGAACCGTTACACTGCGAGACACCTGGGCCAAGATCTCAGAGAAAGAGAGAAGGTAGACAAGGAATAATTCGAATGATGCCTGCCTGTGCGAGGTAGGAAATAGTATCTGCCTGCCCCGCCCCTGCCTACCGGCTGGCAGGCTCGGTCGGGACCGGGGTCGGCAGACAGGGAATATTGGAATAGCGAACCCTCTCATGAGCCAAGCCAAAACCTTGCTCTCACCTCTTCCACTTCTTTTTGTATTCCATGACTCCTAACGCCGCAGAACATTAATTTCAAATCCTCGAGTAACCCCCTCAGAAGAGTAGTTCCTGAAATCTTTGGTTTACATTTTTGCCCCAGCATACAACCTTTCAAGTGATAATCCTTGATTCTCGTTGACCCCTTCATTCCAAAGTGGTAGCCTCTTATCAAACTATACGACCTCAACCAACCCTTCAACCCAACCTTAACCTTTTGGTGCAAGTAATGAAATGGAGTTTTCAGAAGAGGCCACTGTGAAACATTCAACACCTCCTGGTGCATTTAGTTGAAAGGAGAATTCTTGTGGTACATAAACTTCATAATCTTAGGCCAATGCTCCTAATAATCGTCATTCCTATTTTGTTCTCCTGTGCAACTACTCAACAAAAACAAGTCAAGTCCAAGGACGCTCAGTTTTACAACAATCGAGGAATTGCCTACGCGGCGAAAGGTCAATATGATCGGGCGGTCTCGGATTTCACCATGGCTCTGGTGATAAACCCAAGGGATGCGTTGGCTTACTACAATCGAGGAATTATCTACATGGCAAAAGGTCAATATGATCACGCGGTCTCGGATTTCACCATGGCTCTGGTGATAAACCCAAGGGATGCTGATGCCTACTACAATCGGGGAATTGCACATGGGAAAGAAGGCCAACATGATCAGACAATATCAGATTACACCATGGCTCTGGAGATAAATCCAAGGGATGCGTTGGCTTACTACAGTCGAGGAATTACCTACACGGCAAAGGGTCAATATGATCGGGCGGTCTCGGATTTCACCATGGCTCTGGAGATAAACCCAAGGGATGCGTTGGCTTACTACAATCGAGCGAGGGCTTATTACTTCAAGGAGGAATATGACAAATCTTGGAGAGACATTAAAAAAGCACAAGATCTAGGCTACAAAGTCCATCGTAAGTTTCTTGATGATCTTCGTAAGGCTTCGGGAAGAAAAAAGTGATGCATACCGATGCTCGCTTACAGCCCGTAACCACCAACATCTGGTATTACATCATCCTTACTCTTTGGGTAGGTGTAGTCCTTATTTTTCCTCATCCTCCCCAAACATTCTCTTTGACTTCTCAATTTAGAACCCAAAAACAAAAAAGCTAAAGCCTTAATCACCCTGCCTATATTCTTTCATTAATGGTATTAAAGCAAATCAACGTAGTCTTAAAGGTTCTCTAATGTTTTTTTTAAAGTGCCTGTTCACCCAACGCACAAGGAACACGGTCTAGAAGTGGTAGTTGATGCCGATGGAAATTATGTGTGAGTGATAATCCAAAGATTTGGTGTCCTCTCCAATATCGTTCGGATACGCGGAAAGATATCGATATGACAAATCGCCAGAAATTTTCTTCGTCAGGTCGATATTAATACCCGCCAAAAACTGCCATGCAAAAGCGGTATCACTATCGTCGTAAGATCCCCCCTGAGGCGTAAAGATGCCCCAAGCCCTAGGTGGAGACTCTCTTCCCGAGATTTTGAAGAATGAGATCCCAGCACCTAATCCGATAAATGGGTGGAATCTCCCTTTGGGATATCTCGCAAGGGCATTTAAAAGGATGTTATCCAGTTTAACATCACCCTTTTCTCGGACAACGTCGCCAATCAAAGACACCAAATTGTCAGAATAGCTCTGATTAAAGATATGATGGTATTCGAGCTCGGTGGCCAGAAATCCTCCTGCCCAAGGAGGTATCCAAGCTAACTTGGCTCCCAGCATCCCACTGTTGCTCAGATCCAGATCGCCATAATAATTATTAAATATAATTTCACGGTTTAATTCAACCTCCAAATCATCTGGTATAACGAAACCGCCGAAGACGCCAACATAGAACTTATTTCGCTGAGTCTCCTGAGCGGTTCCGTCAACGGTTAGTGCCAGAAAGAACAAAGTTAGAAACAAAAAAGGCGCAACATTTCGGGACAATTGTTTCATGACTAAACCCTCCTTTATGTTTTCATACCAATTTGCCTCAATACTATCAACAAAAGGGTTTGTTCCATTTGCAATTCTTAACGAACATTTTGTCAATCGTATTTTTTAGAACCAACATAATTTCTTTAGCACAGAGATCTCAGGGAATAAGCATGGAAGGGCATAACGGTACAACTTTAATATTTACGACTTCAGCTAACAACTGCTTTGGGTGGATGTAATGAACTGCGCCACTCACTAACAGCCTTATGACAGGTAGTTGGAAGAATGAGACTGCATATTTCATATGGTAACATTTAACTTTTGTTCTCATATCGACTTGAAGACTTGTAGGTTCTATCAGCGCCGAAGACCTCTTGCCATTGAGAATCTCCACGGCATATATTTGTTAATGATTGAATTTCACAAGGAGACGGCGAGCAGACTGACCGGTATTGAAAAATCAGCTTTTGTCGTTTACCTGAGAGAGGCCACGCCCCAAGATGTCGGAGTAGGTGGAGAACTGCTGGAAGATGTAATCAGAACAAGGCAGCATTAAAAAGTTTATAAAGTCGATTCAAACGCCGTCTCCTGCCCGCTTGGAACCCATAGCAAAAAAGGCAGAACCATTTCTGAATCTGCCTTGGCTTCATGATTGGTTGACCCTAACACTGAAACGATCTTACCTACTAAGACCTCTTGAATCTCTCCTTTTCTACATTCGACTTTATCGATATCGGTAACGGCGATCCTAATTCACTCCTAAGAAGTCCCTTTAATTTATAACGGTCTTCTTTCAAAATGCCATTAAACTTAAATCCATAGAGATATCTCCTCTCTTTCTTATCCACTTTTTTCCAAACGACTTCTCCAGATACTTCCAGATTTGCCAAACCGTACCCCCAAGGGTACAAGACAACAATCTTTAGCTGTGTCCCAATAAGCATGCTTTCAATGGAATGAATGAGAAAGCCCATCTCACTCGCATCTATCACAATTGCTCCACGAGTACGAGGGTTATACTGCGTCCGGTATTCCAAAGGCAAGTCCAGAAACACCCGCGGGGATTTTCTCCTCTCCTCGAAGGATTTTATTCTTTTTATGATATCCTTGAAATCCATGTTCTTTTTTGGGTGTGTAACTTATCAGGACATATTAACTTTTTGTGGCGTTGGCCAAGGTTTGGCCTTACCGAAATTCAGATTTAGGCATATTCCTAGATTCTATAGACTGAGCAATTTTGGTGCCAAGCTTTCAGTACCATTTTAAGTTCTTGTTATTGTTAGGTTTCTTTCAATTTCATGGCTTTATTCATAGCAAAAAGTGGAAGTATTTTTCACAAAAGTTCCAAATTTCTACCGTAACAAGGAGAGAGCTTCACCATCCATTGTCCTCTAATCTTTATTGACCCCTCCATACTTCTTTGGTACTCTCTTATCGAAACAAAGGCCATCCGTCGTCAATGTCTAACCCGCTGAGGGATTATGAGTTGAGAAAAAATCTGAATCCCCTTTCTAAAAATGAACCGGATTGTTTTTAACGGGTGATGCCAACAAAATAGACCTGATTCCGAAAGATTGGACTGCTTGACTGAGAGTTAGAGGAGAAAAAAGAAATGAGGAAGCTAACCGGTAAGAAATTGATACTTCCCCTTATTGCAGTCTTTCTGGTGATCGCGCTCTTCTTGTTTTATAAAAAGCTGGGGAACCAAGAAAAAGTGTCAGAGCTTGGCAAATATCAAGGTTATTCCGAAAAGCTTTATGATGGCAACAAACGCGTTTCCGATTACCTGACGCTGTCAGATGGAACGAGGTTGGCATACGATCTCATTCTCCCGGCCAAAAAGGGTGTTCCAGCGAACGAGCCTTTACCCGTCCTCTTCAAATACACACCCTACCTGCGCACCTTTACCATTTTCGACAAAGACGGAAAAAACCTTATTACATTTTTCATAGACTTGAAGTGGTATGAAAAGGCTATGCTCCGCATCCGCTATTGGCTTTCAGACCAGGGACATTTGATGGATTCCCTCATGAGAACCAAGTGGCTGAAAAACTTGGTCAGGCATGGTTATGCCGTCATCGTTGTGGAGCGGCCCGGAACAGGCGCTTCCTTCGGTACTGCTAAGTTAAGCATGGACGCAATAGCCAGCGAGGAAAACGAAATCCTGAATTGGATTGCGTCCCAGGCCTGGTGCAACGGAAACATCGGTATGTACGGAGAATCCCAGCAAGCTTGGTGTCAATTTGCCGCTGCCAGCACGGGCAACCCGCACCTGAAAGCGATTTTACCTGCATCAAGCCAGTTAGAGTTGTACGAAGTTTTGGAGTATCGGGGTGGCGTATACAATAAAGCTTTTAACTCCTTTTTCGACAGGGTGGTCCCATATCTCGAGAACCTGGCGACACCCGTCGACAGCGATAAGGATGGCAGAGTGCTGGCTCAGGCGCGTCAAGGACGCAGCGCTGACGAACGGAAAGTTTCCGAGGTCGCGAAATACCCGTTCCGCGACAGTATCTTGCCGAACGGAAAGTTGCTTTGGGAGCTAATGGCCCTTTACCCTTTCATCGAACGCATCAATCGCTCAGGCATACCGGTCTATATGATGACCGGCTGGTATGACATCTTCTTGGCTGACATGTTCTTGTGGTACGACAATCTCACCGTGCCCAAGCGATTGACTGTTCGCCCGCTGGATCACAGCGGGATGGATGCGAGCGGATTCGACCTGGACTTCGGGGCTGAAGCACAGCGCTGGTTTGACTGCTGGCTCAAGAGCATCGACAACGGCATTATGAAAGAGCCGCCCATTCATTACTACGTCATGGGCGTACCGAAGAAAGAAGCCTGGCAGACGTCCAACCAATGGCCACTGGCAAAGCAGAAACTGAAGCCATTCTATTTCAGCGAAGGAAAGACAGGGAGTGTTGCCTCGGTGAATGATGGCTCCCTGGCCATAGAATCGCCATCGGCGCCGGATGCCTTTGATGCTTATACCCTTGATTACACGACGACGAGCGGCAAGAAATCACGTTGGGTGGCTGTCGACGAAGCGCATGACTATCCCGACATGCGCGCTAATGACGAAAAGGCTTTGACTTACACCACTTCTCCCCTGGAGACTGATGTGGAGGTCACGGGACATCCGGTCGTGCATCTTTGGCTCATGACAGCTGCCCCAGACCTGGATGTATTTGTCTACCTGGAAGAAGTAGATCGCAGTGGCAAGTCCACCTATATCACCGAAGGAACGCTTCGGGCTTCTCATCGCAAACTGAGCAAAGCGCCTTTTAACAATCTCGGACTCCCCTACCACTCCCATTATCATAAGGACTTAATGCCGATCCAGGCCGGGGATCCAGTAGAGCTGGTCTTTAACCTGCTGCCAACCTCATACCGGTTCCATAAAGGGAACAGGATACGCATTACGATTGCTTTCGCGGATGCCGACAATTTTGAAACCCCCGTCCTCAATCCTGCACCAAAGCTCCATTTGCTAAGAGATAAAGATCACCCATCGTTTATCCAACTCCCAGTTGTCCAATCTCCGTAAAGTTCAGATTGGCATCCGTACGCTTCCGGCTAGAAATCATCTCTGGCCAAAGAAGGGGCTGACTAATTGAGCCAGCCCCCTTTTCTTACCGTCAATGAGAAACTAAACTATGGGGGGTCTCTTTTCTTAGATGAATTTGGATTGATAAGTTCGCATCAGAGTAAAAAGAAAATTCCTAAATTCATGGACTGATCCCTTACCTCTCCTTCATGCTCTCCAAGCTTCTCCGTAAAGTGCATATCATTGAAGTCGTGATAAACCTTCCTGGATAACTGAACAACCTTCTGTCGTAATACCTCATTGAGACGATGGTGCGATGGCCGTCCCGTATTACCGTGAATCAACCCTCTCATCCCTTTCTCTGTGAGAACTCGTCGAATTCGCTTAGCCTGCCGCCTCCTTCAAGGTGATCTTCCCTACCTCCACCATCTTCATGAGATGCCACCTCTGTAACTGCCTCTGACTCAATAAGATCTTTTCCCCTTCCATGGGGACATTTTAACTCTGCAGTTAGAGGGGACATTTTTACTTTGCTAACACAGTCTCATTTAAAAGGACTTGACAAAACTAACAACCTATGTAGTATAAGGTCGATTGTTTCTCAAAAATCCCACCATTTGTAACTTAGAGAGAGGTTAATAATGTAGGCTGGTCACAAAGCAAGGGGATGGCTAAATACCATTTATGAGGGGGGAGAGGTGGAAGGAGATTTCAAAGGCCTGGTATCCGAATCAGCGATGCCAAGCCTTTTCTATTTGAAGGGAAAAAATTTAGACAAAAGGGGAAAACGTTTTCCACTTTTCACGAATTTTTCGCAGACATGATATCCGGGGATTACCGCCAAGGCGGAGAATGTTTAGTTAATGGATATACACGATGGCTGAAAAATTTTCAGCTAATCCAGCTAACGTCTATGTGGACGTATGGAAAGGCGATTTATAACTTATAATCATGCAAGAGTTGACCCCGGGTTGGGGAGACCAAATAGAAAAGGGGGGATTTCAAATGAAACGGCAGATCATATCTATCTTTTTAGGGGTATTGGTGGTTATGATGACCTCTCTCTCAGCGATTGCAGCAGGAGGAGAGGACGAAAAAAATGGCGGATTTGTCCCGGTATCCTTAGTAGAGAAAGCAGCTAAGTTCTACGCCGAGGAAAGATGGCCAGGATCTACCATGTTTTCAATGACACCCTACTTTGCTCTGGATGGGAGCATAAATGCTTACGCTGTCCAGTTTGTGAAAGAGGGAAGTTCGTTCGTGAATGAGGCCGAGCTTGCTGAGAAGATTGCTTTGGCCGAAGAACAAGAAAAAATAGTCCTTCAAAACAGACCGAGAAGAAAAAATGCTGAGGGATTTGAAGGGAATAACGCTTCCTCTGAAGTCAGCATTACCAGAATAGAAGGCGATCGTGCGGAAGTGAGTGCATATCTGCCCCCAGGTTTTCTTGATCAATCTCAGGGACCGGGAGGCGAGAGTGAACAGAAGGCAATGGAAGAATGGCGAGAAGAAAGGAAAGCTGCGGGTAATGCCACTGTTTTGACCGGTCAAATTGGGACTGTGATTATTGCAGCGAGCTATGACCTCTACCCATTGCTGGAGCGTTTTGATGGTGTTGCGCCGCATCTGAAAAATGAATCTAAGGTCAGGGAACTTGCTGGCATCTCGGAGAAAGGCCAGAAATGCATAGAAAGAACCTACTATCTCGGCCCGATGGCCTATTTTCATGAAGTCCTCATCACGAGTGAACAGGAAGGGAAGACAAGGCGGAAAATCATAAACCGAAGGAGCTCCCAGATCCTTGACGTGGAAGACATGGCAATCACCCTGGGAACAGGCCGTTTGGCTCCCGCACCGGCAGAGAAACTCCCGATAAGCCCCCAAACGTTCTGGGATGCTATTGATCAACAGGGCGCCCCTCCCAAAACAGGAGGTGACATCCCCCCTGGGGGATCTTCGCATTCCATTCCTGGCGTACCCTACTACCATCAGGATGACTATGGGGCAGCAAGTTGCGGGCCTACAGCTTCTGCTCAGGCGGTTGCCTACTGGGACGATCGCGGCTACGGGAACCTCGTCGACAATGGGTCGTCTATCAGCGGTCATGAGGAAGAGCTCATTTACAATCTGATGCGAGCAGAAGACTATTCTCCTACTGTCGGTACTTATGGCAGTGAGATTGAGCCGGGGATAGAAGCTGTTTGCAACAACAATGAATACGGGAACAATTTGAATTTCAATGTTATTTCGGACTACTCCGTATCATGGACAGATGATATCAAAGCAGAAATTAATGCACATCGTCCATTTGTCTATTTCAATTGGGACGGGAGCAAATACCCCTATTGGGCCCATTTCACGACCGGTACTGGTTATAACGATGATTCAGGTCATAAGCTCTTTGTCCATTACAACTATCCGCCTGACACACCCTTCGAGTTGAACTGGGATAATATCCCTTCTAACAATGAAGCAATATACAAGGTAAACCCTGTCTCCACACCGTTTGATTGTGTATGGTCAGAGGATTTTGAAGGTTTGTTCCCAGGACCTTGGGTTGTCGGAAGCAGTGGCCCCACGGTCGCCTATTGGGATGATACGTCGTACAGGGCACACAATATTACTCCTGACCCAAGTCCGCCTGGCGGGAATTCGACATGGTCAGGATATTGTGTGGACAGCCATATTGCCCCGCCTGGCCCTTATCCAAATAGCTTAAATGCATGGATGGTCTATGGTCCGTTCAGTACTGTGGGAAAAACCAGTGGCGAGGTGAGTGCCTTCATCTGGACATATATGCCCGACAATATTGATTGGGTCGGTCTCCTTGCATCCACGAATGGTACAAACTTTGGCGGTACGGGCTGGTCGGGGGATTATCGCTACTGGGACAGGGTTACTCTCAATTTATCCGGTGTGATGAACCAGCCGCAAGTTTGGGTTGCTGTTTGGTTTCAAAGCAACGCGAGCAGCGCAGCAGAGGGTGCCTATGTCGACGACATCACAATCAAGTTGAGCTGTTGTAATCGAGACCTGATTGTCCAGAATATTGCGGCCACTCCGACTATTCCTCTTCCGGGTCAGACCGTTTCTGTGAATGTTCCATTCAGGAACCAGGGTAGCCTTGCGGCAGAGTACTTTTATGTCGACTTCTATAAGCATCGGAATACAGCTCCGGGTCCTCACCAATGGGGAGATTTTTATTGCTGGGTTGAAAACTTAGCCCAGGGAGACACGGCGACATGCACCGGTAATGTTAGCTATGCTTCAGAAGGCAGCTATAAGATGTGGGCTCAGATCGATACTGACCAAGCTGTTGCAGAATCAAATGAGAGCAATAACATCCTTGGGCCCCTGACGATCAAGGTGGATGGAAATCCGCCAACGGGAACGATATCCATCAACGGTGGTGCGACTTACGCCACCTCTACATCAGTGACATTGACCCTCTCCTGTTCAGATACGGGTAGTGGCTGCTATCAGATGAGGTTCTCCAATGATAATGTCACCTTCACATCCTGGGAGGCTTATGCAACGAGCAAGGCATGGACACTGGCCGGTGGGGACGGGACAAAGACCGTCTACGTTCAGTTTAAAGACAATGCCGGCTTCAGTTCAGGGAGCTTCTCAGACTCCATAATCCTCTGTACCACTCCACCACCAGCAGCAACCTTAATTTCTCCAACGGGAGACATTACTGATAATACTCCTACTTACAGGTGGAATGCAGTGTCGAATTCCTTTTGGTATTACCTCTGGGTCAATGACTCCACGGGCAACAAGATCAAGCAGTGGTACTCTGCTGCAAGTGCAGGGTGTGCATCGGGTACAGGAGAGTGCTCGGTAACCCCTGGCATAGCCGTTGCTTATGGGAATGCGATGTGGTGGATAGAGACGTGGAATCCGGCGGGTTATGGCCCCTGGAGTTCAGGAATGTCGTTTACGTTAATTGCGACAGAGCCGCCTACAGCAGCCACACTGGTCTCACCTTCTGGAACGACAACGGATACTACACCGACCTATACCTGGAATGCGGTTTCCAATTCAACCTGGTATTGCCTATATGTGAATGATTCGACGGGCAATAAGATTAATCAGTGGTACACGGCAGCGCAGGCAGGCTGCGCTTCTGGGACC
>SMTZ1_10001418_pt1 | contig 24028 bp, 20 predicted proteins | sample DeeMarSWOR136_30_FD_25667 | JGI IMG/M metagenome (IMG submission 25667) | reverse complement strand
AAACGGTAACCTGTTGTGGGAGATGGAGCTTGAGGGGTCGTTGTTGAGTTCCCCCGTGGTTGCGGGTAAATGGCTCATCTTTGGAACAGACAAAAACATGTTCTATGTACTTGAAGAGCTTTATTAGAATGTGAGCGGTATCATGAGGGACAGTCAAGCTGCCATGCATCCTCTCATCGAGCCCTCTGTGCAGGATAAAGCGCGGCTCTACGAGAAGAGGAAAGAACTGCTGAGCCTCCTCAGCCTTCTGATTTCGGGAATCTATCTGCTTGCATTCTACCTCTCTGGATTTTCCCGTGATGCAGCGCTCGCTGTGGCACGTTTTTCAATGCCCCTGGCGGTTCTCGTCTATCTGCTCTGCTTTATTCCGCTCGCGTGTATGCTTTTTCCCCTCTCATATATACGGGATCGCGTCCTGGAAGTGAGGTTTGGACTGTCCTCGCAGAGTACAAAATCCTGGTTCATGGACCAGGTGAAAGCTACGCTCCTTGGATTTTGTCTGGGATATCCGCTCCTGGTACTCCTTTTCTTTCTCTTCACCAATACACCGCACGTATGGTGGCTTTTCGGTGTGTGCGGTCTCTTTATCTTCCAGATCATGATGCTTATCATATTCCCGGTCCTCATCCTTCCCATATTTTTCAAGCAGAACCGGATCGTGGATGACGATCTTTTACGGAGCATCAAGGCGCTCTTCGACAAAGTGCATATCAATATTGAGGGTGTGTTCGCTTTCAACCTCAGTTCCAAGACGAAGAAGGAGAATGCCATGATCACGGGTCTGTGGAAGACACGGCGTGTCCTCCTGGCGGACACACTTCTGAAAAACCGGACGAAGGAACAGCTCCTCGTCGTGCTTGCCCATGAGATCGGCCATCAATCCAAACGCCATATACTGAAACGTGCTGGTATAGGTATCGCATCCTCCTTTGTTCTTCTCTATGCAGTACACAGGATCATGACCCTCTTTCCCGGATTCCCAGAACAAGTTGAGGCTGCGCTCTCCCTTTTTCCTGTATTTATGCTCGTTGCCGGCCTGTTCTCTTTTCCTCTTCGAACCGGGTTAAGTGCCTATGAGAGGAGAACTGAACGGGAGGCAGACCGCGTTGCACTTGAACTGACAGGTGACGCTGGGGCTTTTATTACTCTGATGGCAGACCTTGCAAACACAAACCTCGCCGTTGCCTATCCGAAAAGATACAGGGTGATTCTCTTCTACTCGCACCCACCAATCGGGGAGAGAATACAGTTCGCCCAGTCACTCCCCACTCGTACATGATAGTTCTCTCTTTTTCCTTTGTTATTGGTATGATATAATGATGATGGTGTAACATGTATTCCGATATCAGAATCAGACAGATCTATCATCCCTACGTTATATGGCCTACCACATTCTATCCGCGATACACCAGCGGATACGATTATGTGAGCTATGTCTCACCTGTTGAGCGGGTAACCTTCCAGAAAGTGCTGCCCCGATACCTGCTTTCATCGAGCCAGACACGGGATTCGGGCCTCGGACCGTTCTTCGAGAACATAACACGCCGCGCCCGCTCTGATGAGGAGGAGGGGGAGACCCTGGTCGGGAAGCCTCCCGGAGGAAAACGTCAAACTCCACTCAGACATGGCTTTGTCGGATGTCTTACGGGATGGCATGTCGACGTGCTGGTGTAATAAGATCGTCGCAACATAAATGATTCACCATGTATGCAACCGATGCACAGGAATGCAGAATCGAGTATTCCAAAAACTGGATCAAGGCATCCCTGTACAGGTATTTGCTGGGAAGGGGAAGTTACGAAACCGTTAGGTCCGATATACAAAGAGCAAAAGCCTACGGGATATCAAAGGCTGTATTCCAGATTATAATCGACAGCCTGCCCTTTGACAGGGCAACGGATCGATTCAAAGACATCCTTGAAATCTTGAGAAAGGACACTGCATGATGAGATTATAACCCTGGCCTGGGGGGACTGGATACAGGGGTAAGGAACGTGCTCATGAGGGGTCGCAGGTAAAGCACTCAGTGATATCGAGAGAGTCGGTGTAAATCGAGGATACGCCCAGCCGTAAGAGACGCCTGTACTCATCGCATGTGTTTACCGTGTGCGCATACACGGGGATGCCCGCTTCCGATAGATACTTAGCCATACCTTTCTCAACGGCAGGTAGGGGCAGTGTAACTGCAAAGGGTTTCGTGTGATACTCCTCCTCCCATTGGTTCACGTAGTGCACGATCTCATCAGACTCATAGAGGTGAGGGTATCGGTAGAGGGTCCAGATTATGTCTCTGTACCCGATTTCCATCACCTTTGAAAACTCATCGTGTCTATAGATCTGCGGTATGAAACGATCGGCAAAACCGGGTATCTGTTCCGCGATCGTACGGACTGCGTTGAGGTTGTCGAACTTTACATCCGTTACGATGCGCGAAGCGGGATTCTGCGATAAAAACGCTCTTATTGAACCTATGTCGAGCGGTGTAAAGCCCTGGACTGTATTCAGTGCGCGAAATGTGTCATAGTCTACAGGTTCTTCAGCATCAAAACCAAAAAATTCTGTAAACATATCGCCCCAGTCATGAAGGCCGACCAGTCGATTGTCACATGTCCATTCAATATCGACCTCGAAAAGATCAAATGAGTCGGCATTCTCGTTGAGCGCTTCTATTGAGTTTGTATAGGTGTAGCCCCTGTAACCCCCTCCTGCATGGGCTATGGGAGGAAGGCAGGGCCGGAGGGCGAATCCGACCATTTCAATATCCATTGACTTCCCCTCGAAGGGAAGGGATACAGTGTTCACGCTGTTTTGTTTCAGAGCTGTCCGACTGAAGTACAGCATTATTTCTTTGTCGCCCTTTGCATGGTGGAGCCACGTGTACGCAGTGGGATGGCTGTTCAGAGAGGGGCACCTGTCATACACCCGTGAGTGTCGATGTGTGAAATGGATCGAAAGCACGTAGTGATCGTACCGTTCGTCCAATGTTCCGTGCGTGAAGCCGATCACACAGGCTCGTCCGTCAGATCTCAGCGAGACGATCTCGGGATCATTCAGGTTCCGAGGACGGTTTTCCTCCACGCCACTCTTTGGATGAGCCTCTCCATTCCCTGCATCTCGATGAGGTTGAGCAGATAGTGCGGTGAACTTCGTGACGGATGGTTGATGTGACCCGCGCAGATCGCGGCGAACACCACCCTTCCCGGTTATGAAAAATCGATCTATTCTGAAGCCATGTGATGATTCGCACTCCCTCGTTTCGACCGAATACCGTTTCAAAGTCAGCTTCGTGTCCCGAGCCGGATTGACCGAAATTGCCCGTAAATAAGCCCACACACGTGTGAGAGATTCCCCTGCATAGAAGCTGAACGAGAGTTGGATGGAGTCGCCGTTCTTCAACACGGGAATGGTGATTTCCGGGATTGGCATTTTCTCGTAGGATTCAAGCATTTGAAGGACGAGCCGTACGGAAGCATCGCCGCCACTGCCGCCGTTTCCTTCAACAAACTCAGCAATTGCATCCAGCTCTACCGTAACCGTTGTACCTCCGGGGATGTCAAGGTATTGACCGCTCGACAACAATCTGCTCTCACCTCTGCCAATGAGGTAGGCATCATCTTCCAGAAGCACATAGGTTCGGTCCTTTCTCGTGCTCTGAAAGAGTGAGCTGTCCGCCTCCGTCTGAAAACGAAGCAGCTCCTGCGATAGTTTACGTCCTTCGTCACCACACAGCATGCTTGTACCATATTCTCGTGAGAAAAGCTCACCGTTGACGGATCGATATATCTTTACGCAGTTTCGGTCCACGCGTTTTTTCACAATCCCCTTCTCCTCTGAAACATATGGACCAAAAAGAACGGTGCGGTCTGCGGCGGGTTCTCGGAATATACTCCTCTTCGGAAAGGAATGGGGTCTTCCGGTCAAGCCAAGATAGTCGATGATCGAATAGGGAATATCGATGAGCCCAAAGACCCCGCGATTGATGACCCCAAAGGATTCAGGACTATACGCGACAGCGAGGCCCCAGTAGTTCCCATAGGGTTGTCCCTGTACCCCGTGTGATTCATCGGAAGTGAGGATCACCATGGTGTCATCAAGTGTGCCGTTTTCTCTCAACCGCTTCCAAAAACCGCCAAGCGATTCATCGAGATATGCGACTGAAGCGAGCTTGCGGTTCGAGAGCTCATCGTGCAATGCGTCAGGAATTGCATAGGGATGGTGCGTGCCCACCGTGAGCAGTGTGAGAAACCAGGGTTTCGAGTCCTCGTTGAGCTCTTCAATGCATTCTGCCGCCTGCTCGAAAAAGGCTCTGTCATCCGGTCCCCAGCCCGATGGCACATACTGATACCTGAAATATTCCTTCCCCATCACGCGCTCGAAACCTGCCTCGGGCATGAATTTGTTTTTTGACATGAACGCAAGATCTGCGGCCTGAAGGTAAACCGTCGTGTAACCAGCCCGGTCAAGAATCTCGGGAAGGCATGGATTTCTTGATTCCCGGTTAAGCCGTACATACTCGTATATTTTGGGAGTTGTGATCGAGAGTTTGCAGTAATCTCCGGAGAGAAGGGAATACAGACCGCGTATGGTCTGGCGGTTGTGGACAATAAAGTTTGGAATCACGAGCGATTTCTCAGCAATGCGGTTCAAGTTGGGCATAGTGACAGGACATTTCACCCCGGTCCACTCCCGAACCGGCGCAACGTAAACGCCGGGGATTCCCTCGAGAACGACCACAAGAATGTTTCTTTCAGCACCGGGGGGTTTGTGGAAATAGGATTCGCGTTTGGGCGATACGATCTTTACCTGTTGCACGGTGAAATCGGTATTGATGCTTTTTGTGATCATGTACGTGGCGGATTGGATCGGGTGTGCAATGGACCTGGTGAGTGATAACCACATCAGATTGGAGGACTGCCATTCTCCATCTTTCGGCGATAGCATGGAGAGCCCTGAAATCGAAATGAAGATACCAGCCACCACATACACAAGCCGTATGGGCCTCGTCTTTGCTGCTCCAAGGAGAGCACCGAGGTACAGAACCATGCTGCACATGAGAAGAACGGTATACCGGGGAAAGGTGAGGCGCGAGAGGGAGTATTTCATGAATTGTCCCTCTGCTGCATAGTGCAGATCGGTTACATCGATGAAGGTGTTGAGAGCGGCTGCCATTTCCATGCTGGCAATATGGAACATGCATGCAAGCAAGATGAATGCAGCAGCTATGAGTATGTGTATCTTGTATACCAGGGTTGCGAGCAGTGCCAGGAGAATGGCCATGGCAAGATCGCAGCTTAGTGCAGTTGGTGAAATCGTGGTAATTCCGGCCTGCCGCATCAGGACAGGTCTGCCGATACAGAACATCGCGATGAAAAGAACAAAGGCAGCAACCAGTAATGCTGCGCCGGCCCGCGGATTACGGATACCGGAATGATGAACTCTCACGACTTTTTGCATTGCTACTGCATCAATTGATTGCTGGTGCTTTACTCCTCATTGGAGAGTGCAACTTATACACCAGCTCAACCATTAGTTCTTAACTCTATATATTATACAAGTTAATATATTAGTCCCCTTTTATTCAAATTGCGAATTGGCCGCCAGCGGAGCTGGTGGAGATAGCACCAAGAACTAATTATACCCCCTCTGCCCCATTCTGTAAATTCAACTGTTTATTTTTTATACCTCATGTTCATTTCGAACTACTAGTGGTCCCGGTAATGGCGCGAGAACGTTGCGATGATTTTCCCAATCCACGGTACGCATGCGTCGATTTTCCACCCAGCACCTGGACATGCTTCGAATTGGTCGACACATACGAGCCTCCAGTGTTGATCTGCTGTGGTTGTTTTCCCCTTGCGAATGCTGGAACAATAACTGTGAAGACCAGCGCCAGAACCATCAAGAGTATGATCAGTTTCCTCATGGCTGTTACCTCCAAGTATTCTTCATACATATATACCAGGGATACGGCTGATGGTTACAGAAAAGACATGCATTTCATGGATATATCGAAAAAAGGTGCTATCCTGTATCTAGAGGTTGGATTCATGCCCCAAGACCTGACATGCATGCAGCTTGCACATCAGCAGAGTGTCACGGAAACCCTCTCTTTCACAGACATTGTAGATCGGTACCGGGGAGACCTCTACAGAATCTGCTACTTACGATTGGGTAATAGAGAAGAGTCTGAGGACGCGGTTCAAGAAATATTCTTAAGGGTTTATCGTTCTTTCAATACCTTCAAACCTGGCAAGGAACTTTGGCCCTGGATGTACACTATCGCCGTTAATTATCTCAGAACTCATTACGCGAGACTCCGGAGGCTCGACACTCTCCAGGAACGGGCAACACTAAATTATCAGCAGCATCAGGAGGACCCGACCGAGCTGATCGAGCAGAGAGAAATGCAGGAGGAGGTGAGGTACGCTTTTCAAACCTTGCCGCCGAAACTGAAAAAAGTAGTGAAGCTCTATTACATGGATAACATGAGCATATTGGATATCTCCGAGATATTAGGCATCAGCCGGGAGAATGTGAAAGTCCGGCTGCACCGAGCCCGAAACAGCCTGAGGGAATTGCTCGGGTATGCGGAAAAAAGGGTGTTGATAAAAAGGCAATGGCAGCCATTCAATGCATGACCAGCACTCGATTGCCACCCTGTCGTCTTGCCCTGCTCAGAAGCCTGTCGGCGGTATCGATGAGATCTGCGAGTACCGAATCGTGTGAAGGAGAGAGGCTTGCAACTCCAAGGCTGATCGTAACATTATTGGCAGCGGGAGAATTGCTGTGGGGTATATGCAATAACTCGACCTCTTCGCGCATTTTTTCGGCGACGAAAACAGCCGCTTCGTCGTCTGTTTCAGGCAGGATGGCGACAAACCTGTCCCTTCCAAAGTGAGCCACGAAATCCGGCGACCGTCTTACCATGATGGTGAGTGTTCGCGCAATTTTCGCAATACACTCGTCTGCAGTCTGTGCGCCGTGTCGCTCGATGTATTCCTCGAAATAATCGATCTCAATCATGATCAGCGAGAGCACTCTGCCGGTTCGTAAAGAGCGCCTCCATTCCAGATCAATGACCTCGTTGAAGCGGCGGCGGTTGGGGAGCCTGCTCAGAGAATCGAGCAGAGAGAGATCTTTGAGCTTTGTTTTCAGCGCCTTGAGCTCCTTCTCCTTGCGCTTGAGTGCTTCAGCTTGCGCATCGATTTCCCTTTTGAGCTTATGGATTTCAAGGAAGAATCTTATACGACTTTCGAGGATTTGTGTTGGTATGGGTTTGTAGAGATGATCGATGAATCTGTGCGGATGCTGTTTAAGCAAAACCTCATATTCAATACCTTGTGGGAGCAGAAAGAGAAGAGGTACGTGCCTGGTTTGTTCATCTCCTGCTATGCTTTCGACCGTACCGGAACTCAATTCCTCAGTTGAACCTATATTGAAAAGAACGCACGCAATATCCAGCTTCTTCAACATGCTGACAGCTCTCTCGCTCGGGGGAACTCTTTCGATGCTTACCGGATAGTACTCCTGCAGCTGTGCCAAGACAGGAAGGTCATCCGGACTTCCCTCGATTATGAGAACGGTTAGGTTCCTAGGCTTTGTCATATTACGCTACCTGTCCTCGATTTTCTTCCCTTTAACATACCATTTTACCGCTCTTTATCAAAAGATAAAGGAAATTGAGATTGTTCAAACGCACACGGCACTAAACAAGAGGCGTTTTATTTTCATTCGAAATCGTATTGTACTATAATAGCGGTATAGACCACCTACACGGGAGGGGAAACATGGCAAAGAAGATGGAGGAGGTTGAGGTTTACGTGGGAGACGACAACAGCGTCATTCTCAAGCAGCCCAATCCCACGAAAGGTGATGCTGTTATCATCTTGAACCCGCTGCAAATCGACATAGTGGTTGAGTGGTTAAGGGAAGCAAAGGAGGAAGCACTGAAGAAGAGCGGGTAACAAATCAAATCACACAGGGAACCCGGATCAGCGGTATAAAAGGCGTGCTTTTTCCTCACAGCAGAAGCAGTGAAGTGGATAATAACCCCGCAGTCAGAGCCTCCTATTCTATATGGTTCTTCCGGATAATGCGTCCCTGAATATGGTATAGTGCTTTCATGCGAGTATTCGGGGGTGGTTAAGGGGGAGTAAACGCAGACACTTACATGTACATTACTTCATATTGTAAATTGCCCGTGTGTTAATTCTGTTTTTTTCCACTCACTACAAAGTCGATGCAGGTACACATTTTACTGATGATTCTTACACGTTCATGAGATACCCTGGGGCGAAGGACTAGAAGCACCCCCATAAACGGTGACGCCTGGACCCTCCTCATGTGTTACATACTATGAGAACCTGGTTATGAGGAGGGTACAATGGGCAAGAGGATGTTACTCATTCTGGCGGTCTTTCTGTGCGGGGCTGGCATGCTTCTCGCGGGCGAGTTCAGGATCGGGGGGATCGGTGGCATAGAGGCGTTTGATTCCTTTGAACGGGAAGAGATACAGAGGGAGTTCGACAAGAAGGTGGTTCTCTATCCCGGTTTGTACTGGGAAGTCATCCCCGAAAGCAACTTCGGTTTCGGAATGACCTATCTGGTCAAGTTTCACCGGGAACCATCTGTGTTATCCGGCGCCGAGTACTACTGGCTTTTCGACTGGATCGGGTCGTGGGATTTCCGCTACCACTTTCTGAGCGACTCGTTTCTTGATCCCTTCATCGAGGCGGGTCTCGGGTGTGCGGGGAGGGTCGACATCACCTCCTATGAGTACGGTTTCGAAGACGAGCGTGACGACCTCGTGATGTCACTGTTCGGTCAGGCCGGAGGAGGCGTGGCCTTTCATTTCAAGGAACTTCACGTGGGAGCCAAAGCGCTCTACAGATTCCTCAACAGGCCGGTACCTGCAACCTCCTATGACACTTACCCCCTGAAGAACTTCCACTTCTCCTTGTTCGCCGGTGTGGCTTTCTAGCCCTTTGGCAAAGACGGTCCCCGTCATTTATGGCGGGGACCAGATTAATTCACATGCTCAGAATCTCAGCCCCGCAAGAAGGGTCCATTGTATGGAGAGTTCATTTTTTGCTGAGGAATCGTCAAGATAGCCTGCCATGGTTTGCTCGGAGTACCAGCCGGGAATGAAGAACTGCAAAGACCCTCCGGCATACATCCCGAACCTGCGGGCAAAGGAGTAACCCCCCAGAGCACGCACCTCGGGCACAAAGCTTGGTCCATCTTCAGCATACCATTCGTTGAAACCGCTGTGATGGTCGTTCACTACCGCGTCGAGGTTGATGAAGAACCTGTCAATAGGAATCTCTCCTCCCAACCCAAGGCCGTATGACCAGCGATGCGGGTCCATGAAGGGGTTGTATGCGGCGGTGAAAAGGGTGTACACATGTGATGTGCCCAGCCTGAAACCCAGGTGAGTGAAGCCGGTACTGTCGCCCCAGACCTCGAAGTGCCGTCTGCCATCTCGTGAGATGGTGAAGAGACCTACCGCCTCGCCATCCATTTCCTGGGAAATGTTCACCAGCCCAACCTGGCTCCCCGCCACTTCTTCAGCGATATTGATCAGGCCGAGCTGCAGACCGCGCACGCTGTACCCAAGGTTTACGAGGCCGATCTGGGCGCCCGACACATAATCGGCAATGCACGTGAAACCGGCTATCTGTGCCCCCAGTACGCTTCCCCAGGTGATGCCTGCAAACCCGGTGAGCTGAAGGCCGATCATATCTCCCCTCGTGTAATTGCCGATCAACGCCACCTGCGTCCCATAGGCGTGATTGTGGACCCTGTTCACGCCCGCCGTCATCTGGGCACCGCGCATGTCTTTCCCGGTGTAGTTGTGAAAACCGGCGATGTGCATGCCGATGAGATCGCCCCTGACCGTGTTGCTTACGGTGGCAAGTTGGAGACCCACCATGTCTTCACGCACCACGTTGCCGACCAACCCCAGCTCGAGGCCTTCGATTCTGTTTGCCTCACCCCACAGGACGTTGAATGAGAGGTGGCTCAGTGTGTTCTGCTCTTCCGTGGACGGGAAGGAGAGGGATGGCACCACACCGAGCCGCGCGAACTGTCGCGTGTAACCAGCTTCATCAGGAGCCGGCGCGGCAGGCTGCAGGAGGGAACCCTCTTGAGCAGTCTGATCCCCTCGAGGAACGGTCATCACCTCATCCACGGCTTTCAGGTCCGATTGTGACAAAACGGCCCTCTCTCCTTTTTCCACGATAACCCGGGTCTGATACTTCTGCTCTGGAGTGCGCAGCGTTATCTCATAGGACCCTGGCTCGAGGCCGAGATCGATCGGGTTCCCATGGGGCTTGTTCAGCTCGACAACCAGTGCGCCGACGCTGTCTCTCACGAAGAGCCTGCCGTTAATATCCTTTGATATAACGAGCCCTGCAGAGGTCTCTCTCAGGTCCGTAAGGATGATGTCCCCCGTCCCCGTGAGACTGATGTCATAGGTGGGATGCTGTGCCCCGTACCGCGTTTTTTCGGTGGAGGCGAGGGTTTCCGTGAATGCGTAGTGATATGCCTCGTTCAGGGTTACCTTTCCGTCCCCCGTGGCGTCCGCCGCGCCCCGCAGTCCAGAGACGAGATAGTGGGTGAAGAAGGACGCCTCTATGCTGTCCGATTCCTGCGCCGCTTCATCCGCGGAGCTCGAGGTGAGGAATGCGTGTCCCTCCATGACGTTGGAGGCGTCGAAGAGGAAGGCCGGTTTGCGAACTCCCCCCTTGCTCCGCGTCATTGCGCCTGAAGAGCACGAATCGAGGATGGCGATGTGCACCTCAGCCGGGAGGTCTGTGATGTCTCTCCGCAGCCGGCTGTAGCTGTATCGGTTGTGACCCAGGAGCAGTCCCTCCTCATCGGAATGGCCTGAATAGTAGAGGATGAATTCCCTTCGCTCGGTGTCCGGGTTCACCTGCCCCATCATGACTCGTATACGGCTCATACCCTGGGAAAACTCCGTGAAACTGGGGTTCATGAGGATGATACTGTCCTCCCTGTCCACGCCACCCATCGCCGTCATGACCTGGGCAAATGAAGAAGCATCGGACGTGGCATACTGGAGCTGAACCCGCGTGGGTCCCCCGTCGTTCGATCCAACGATGAACGCGAACCGCCTGATGGCAAATGTTGCAGGGGGCTGTGTCTTCCCCAAGGCGGTAATACCGGGAATGCACAGGAGAACGGCAAGTATCAGAGCATGGACCACACCATGCACACGCCTCCTTTTCATCACCGCCACTCCTCTTTGTGCAGTATGAAGGAGTACTGCCTGAACCCCGACTGGAGCTTCAGGTTCCTGGTGCGGGCCTTCCTCGGATTCGATGCCAGGGAATGTACAGAAACTTCGACCTCGCTGAGATCAAAGGACTTGTCCGATGTGATGAAAAAGAACCGCTCAAATGAGGGGGCGTCATCGAGCTCATAGGCGAAGGCGAGAGAGACTTCGCCGCTCTGATCGAGCTCAGGCGAAGCCCCATATTCTGTATCGGGAAGGTGCTGAGTCACCACGCCCCTTCCGTCGATGGAGAAGATGGCACCGTATGCGCTCCCTCCGGCCACGTAGCTCAGTTGGATGACGTCTCCCGCCCTCGCCATTTCCCCCTGCTCGAGGCGCTCGACCTGGTCACCACGCTTTCGATATATGACGAGATGGGCCTTGAGGCCCTTCGGGCGAATTCCCTCCAGTTCTATGTTCCCCTGACGCTCCTTCAGCATACCCCGCAAGGGGATCATGACAATCGCAACGAGCGCCGCCATAGAGAGGGCGAGGGCCAGACTCCTGAACCCCGTGCGGCGGTGCTCCCTCTCTCGTTTCTCCTGTCCGGGGCGCGTCTCCTCATACCTTCTCTCGATCCCTTTCGCCAGCACCTCCGGGGGGTAGGATGACAGTATTTCCCTGTCCGATTCCTGGAGAGCGGCAAGGCGGGCACGTGTGGATTCGTCGGATTGAAGCTGTTTCTCTACCCGTTCCTTAAGCTCGGGCGGAAGCTCTCCGAGCAGATATCGCTCAAGCTGCCACATGGGTATGTGCTTTTCATGCTTCATCGTAAACTTCCTTGTGGAGATGTTTTACACGCTCCTTAAGGCTGCGCAGCCTCTTGCGAACACCGGAAACGGAAAGGCCGACCTCGTGCGCCACCTCCTGAAGGGTCATCCCATCCACATAGTGCATGACGGCCATGGTTCTGGTGGAAGGCGGCTCGCGACGGAATATCCTGTCGAGGAAGTGGCGATGGAGAATGCGTGACTCATGCTCCTCCGTGTCGGCTATACTCATGAGGAGTTTCTCGTCACCGGTCTGCGGGTGTCGATGCTCATAACGAAGCATGTTGAGGCAGATGTTTGTCGCAATCCGGTAGAGGAGGCTTGACGGTGCATCCAGCCGCATGCGTCTTTCGTGGCGAAGGACCTGTACGAAGGTGTCCTGCAGCGCATCGAGCGCCTTCTCCTCGTTCCTGAGCAGATACCGGCAGCGGCGCAATACCATGGGACCGTATTTCTCATAGAGACGCTTCACGTCGAGCACAGATGGAAGATCCCCTCTGCTTTCAGTTACTGTAACACCCCTCAAGCCAAAATCTGTTACGAGTACAGCATCAATTATATGGTATTCGGTGATATATCTTGTTCTTCTTCACACTCCCATGAGCTTTCAACCTTCAGGTCGCAGGTTCATTCGTCTATTTTGCCTCTCAAGGCCTTGATCCGTCCCCGTCTTCTTTTTTTTTCGAGACGTCTTTCCTGAGATGTGAGGGTTGGCTCTGTGGGCTTACGTTTTTTTTGGGGAGAAGCCACGCTCTGCACGAGTTCCTGCAGCCGGTTCAGAGCCTCCTCCCTGTTTTTTTCCTGGCTCCGGTACCGCTGTGCCTTGATCACGACCACCCCCTCTGTGGTGATACGTCGATCCTTCAAACGCAGCAGACGTTCTTTGTAAAAGTCAGGGAGTGATGAAGCGCTGATATCGAAGCGCAGATGCACGGCCGACGAGACTTTGTTTACATTCTGTCCTCCGGGTCCCTGAGCACGAACGGCACTGATCTCGATCTCACCCATGGGGATCTGTACCTGTTCCGATATTCGAAGCATGGTTCCTGTCTCTCGGCGTTTGACGTATGGCAGTTACACTGAACAATCCACACGCTTTGAAAGCCGTGTGCCGCTATTCTACCATAATCCGGCGCTCCGCGCAGTTGAATATTAGGGTGAATGTAAAGAAATCGCTTCGCTAGGTCGAATTTCACACATCGGTATATAAATGTAGCTTAATCTGATATATTGCACGGTAATCTTTGAGAACTTCGTTTAAAAAGCATGGTTTGTTTCAATTTTTTAACGAAGTTGCTTTTCCCGTTTAAAGCAGAAATTCGACTAGCGAAGCGCTCGCGAAGCGCTCGCGAAGCGATCTCTTTAACTTTCTTTAAAGTTCGACCTCTTATTCCTCCCCGAGGCCCCCATGAACCTTCAACGCATGATGATATTCATTGTACGGAAAGCATGAAAGTGTTGTAAGATGTGGGTGAGACCGGAGGGCACATGGCAAAATCGATATCGGCGTCAATGCTCTACAACTATGTGCAGTGTCCACACCGCGTGTATATGGATGTGTACGAGGACCCTGCGAAAAAGGACCCCGAAAGCGCGTTCATGCGGATACTCTGGGAGATGGGAACCCTTTTCGAGGATGAGGTCGTTCGATCACTCGAGATACCGTTCACCGATTTCAAAGGGAAACCGGGCGCTGATCGGGAGCTGTTGACCCGTGAAGCCATGGAGCGGGGAGATTCGCTCATCTACGGGGGGCGGATCCGTGCAGGTAATCTGATCGGCGACCCCGACCTGCTGAGAATAAAAGAGAAAGGCTATGTAGCCGGTGACATAAAGAGCGGCTCAGGCGCTGAGGGGGGGAGTGACCTGTCGGAAGGCAGACCGAAGAAGCACTACGTGGTGCAGGTGGGACTGTACACGGACATTCTGGAGTGCCGGGGCATATCTGCGGGCAGGACACCCTTTATCTGGGATGTGCACGGGAATGAAGTGACCTACGATCTTGCAGCGCCTCTGGGAGCGAAGAACAGCAACACGCTCTGGAAGTTTTACGAGGACTGTTTGAGTGACGTGGAAGGTATCCTGAATCGGGGGAAATCCACGACACCGGCATGGGCAAGCACGTGCAAGCTCTGCCACTGGCGGAGCGTCTGTCTCGCGAAGCTCAAAGAGCTCGACGATCTGACACTCATCCCCTATCTGGGGAGATCGAAGCGCGATGCGATGCTCGGTCGCATCAACACCGTTTCCGAACTCGCCTCCCTCGACATCACGGAGTTCACCGATGGAAATGGCACACTATTTCCCCGGCTGGGTGCTGACAAACTGAAGGACTTTCATCTCCGGGCACGCCTTCAAAAGGAGCGCAACGCCAAACCGTTCATCAAGAAACCTCTCCAATTGCCCAGCGCGGCGTGCGAGCTGTTTTTCGATATCGAAACCGACCCGATGCGCGACATCTGCTATCTGCATGGGTTTGTGGAACGCTTTCACAGGGATAGGGGCACCGAGCGGTATGTGCTCTTCTTTGCCGATGAGCCCACGGAAGAGGGGGAGCGCGATGTCTTTTCCCGTGCCCTGGAGTATGTCCAGGAGCACCCCGGGAGCGTCATCTACTTTTACTCGAAATATGAACGCACCTGGTGGCTGAAGCTCCAGGAACGCTATCCCGGGGTGGCCACCCGTGAAGAGGTAGAGGCGATATTCGAACCCCGTAGAGCGGTGGACCTCTACTCCGACGTCGTGTTGCCCTGCACGGACTGGCCGACCCTGGATTACTCCATCAAATCGCTCGCGAAATACCTGGGATTTCGATGGCGCGACACGCACCCCTCGGGAGCGGAGTCCATCGAGTGGTATCACAACTGGGTTTCCAGCGGTGACGAATCGATCAAACATCGTATTTTGGAATACAACGAGGACGATTGCATCGCCATGCGCGTGCTTCTCGATGCGCTGCGAGACATTCATGAGCGGGAGAGTGGATGATCCACCCCGTAGAGGGGAACCGGGTGGGCTTCTTCAATTCCTTATGTAAACAACCCTGATGAGAAGCATACGCTTATGTCAAGAGTTTCAGGGCGTAGCGGCAGTACATCTCGACCCCCAGGGGAAGAACGTCTTCGTTGAAGTCGAACATTGGATTGTGCACCCCTGCGCATCCTTTCCGGCCGACGCCGAGCATGAAGTAACAGCCCTTTGACTTCTCCAGGAAGAAGGCCATGTCCTCGCCACCCATGGTCGGTTCGGGTTCCAGGACATTGTCTTTACCGACCACTTCTTCGGCGCAGTCCCGGGCCAGTTTCGCCATTTCACTGTCATTCACCAGGGGAGGATATCCCGGCTCGTAGCGCAGCTCGTGGCGAGCTCCCATGGAATCGCACACCCCCCGTATGATCTTCTCGATACGCTGGGGCCAGGAGGCCCAGATAGTGCGATCGAATGTCCTGGTCGTCCCGCACATTTCTGCGACACCTGGGATGACGTTGAACGTGCTACCCGCATGGAAGCTGCCGACAGTCACCACTGTCGGGCTCAGGGGGTCTATCTGTCGGCTTGTAATCCGCTGCAGGGCGTTTATCACCTGGGCTCCCACCTCGAGAGCATCTACGCACAGGTGGGGCATTGCCCCGTGACCCCCCCTGCCGATAATCCTCAGATCGAAGCGGCTCATGGCGGCCATAAGTGTTCCCGCCTTTACTCCGATGGTCCCCTCAGGAATGGCTGGCCACAGATGGCAGCCTGTTGAGTAATCCACCACGGGATTTTCCATAACGCCTTCTTCGATCATGGGCTTTGCACCGCCGGGCCATTCTTCGGCCGGCTGAAAGAGGAACTTCACCGTGCCCTTGAGCCTGTCCCTGAGGGTATGCAGCACGGTGGCGGTGGCGAGCACCATGCTCATGTGGCCATCATGTCCGCAGGCGTGCATGGCGTTGTCGTGCGTGGAAGAGAATTCAAGCCCTGTTTCTTCCTGCATGGGAAGGGCGTCCATGTCGGACCGTATCATCAGGGTCTTTCCAGGCCTGCCCGTCTCCATCAGTCCGACCACGCCGAACTGCGCAATTCCTGTGTGGACCCTGAGGCCTTCTCTGTTGAGATACTCGGCTATATACGCTGAGGTTTTCCGCTCTCTGTACGCCGGTTCGGGTATACGATGCAGGTCCCGGCGCGTCTTCACCATGAGCGCTTTTTGCTGGGCGATAATCTTTTTTAAATCGACCATGGAAGGTCCTCCCGCAATCGGTTCTTGACTCACAGCGCTTGGGCTGCTTTCAAATTCTGCACTTTTTCGAGCTTAGTATAACCTGATAGTAAAAAGATGCCGTATATCTTTTTCAGCAGATCCATGAAATTCAGTTATTTTTTCGGTTTTGCATGACAAAGTGAATGAAAAGTGTTGACAGAATATGCAGCTCGAGTATAATCCGAATTCATGATAACGTTATCAGATAACGATACCAGGTAACGTTATCATTGAGAACATGTACAGTGTGGTATCAAAGTTTTGATATGCTGGCATGTAAGGTATGAAGACGATTACCATCAAAGACATATCACAGATCACCGGTTTCTCACCCATGACCATTTCTCGGGTAGTCAACAATGAGAAGCACGTCAAAACGGAAACCAGAGAAAAGGTGACTCAGGCAATCAAGCGGTATGGATATGAACCAAATTATTTTGCCAGAAGCTTGAAAACGAAGCAATCAAAGACAATTGGTCTCATTATCGGGGAGATAGAGAATCCATATTATTCCCGCTTAGCGAAAGGGGTCATAGATACTGCCGAGCAATTCGACTACAACGTGATGGTATGCAACTCAAAATACAGCCCTGAGAGGGGCGAAAAATATCTGAACATGTTGATAAAGAGGGGGGTCGATGGACTTATTATTGCAACGATCGATTTTTCAAAGGATTTAATTCACAATGTGAAGAGAAAACACATACCCTTTGTGCTTGTTACTCGCAGAATGGATGAACCAGAGGATATAAATTATATAGTGGCAGATGATTATTATGGAGGAAGACTTGCAGCTGAGCATTTGGTTAACCTCGGGCATAAGAGGATCTATTTCCTCAGGACGGCTGAAGTATTGGGCGCTATTGAAAGGGTGCGTGCCTTCAAGGATGTGATGTGTGAGCATAATATCTTTTTTGATGAAAGTTACATTTCACCGATAGTGACCAATGCCGAAGAGAGTTATGAGGCGACTAAGGAATTTTTAAAAAAGAGAAATGATTTCACTGCAGTAATTGCTGCAAATGATTTTATCGCAGTAGGAGCAATGGAAGCGATATTTGATGCGAAACTTTCCATCCCGGATGATATTTCTCTCATTGGTTATGATAATCTGAAAATCACATCTATTCTGAAAGTCCCACTCACCACAATAGATCAACCGAAGTTGTCATTTGGAAAGCTTTCCGCAGAAAGGTTGATTGAAATGATTAGAGACCCGGAAAAAGCGAGAGTACCTCAAAAAGTTATAATGAAACCAAGCCTTATACAAAGGGCATCCTGTCGGCATGTACCATGAAACTTGTCTTGATTCGATTTTGTAGAGAATGAAATATGGAGGATAAGGGGGTGATACACACGTAAATTTTCAAAACGATTTGGTATGAGATTTTCACTCATGAATAGGGAGGAATTGAGAATGAGGAAGCTAATTGTTTGCTGCTGTTTTTTTCTCTTTGTAGCCGGGCTCTTATGTGCCAGTGGGGGTAAGCCCTCGGAAGAGGGAATACACCTCGGTGTCACCATTATGACACGTGAACATCCCTATTTTCAATCACATGTCATTGCCTGGGAAAATATTGAAAAAAGGGAGGGGGTTAAAATTACACTCCTCTCAGATGAGTTCGATCCCGCAACCCAAAAGAAGAACATCGAAGACTTGATTGCCCTCGGTGTCGACGGAATTGCCCTTGCGATCTGGGAACCGGGGCTCGGCACTTCATCACTCACGAGTATTATAGATGAAGGTGTGCCTGCAGTGGGATTACATGTCAAGTCATCGGAGTATGTCGCTCCAATGGTTGTTGCAGACAACGTCAAAGCTGGGGAAATCGTCGGGAAACAAGCAGCGGAATACTGGAGTGATAAGTTTCCGGGAGTTGAACCGAAAATTGGAATCATTTACATGGCCGGTTGCACGGCCTGTGATGACAGGGTTAATGGATTTCTCGATGGTTTTAAATCCACTTATAAAGGCTCATATAAAAAGGTTGCGGAGGTCGACGGTGCTGGTGTCAGGGATAAAGCGCTTAGTGCGTGTGAGGACATGCTTTCCGCGCATCCGGAGATCAATATAATATTCGGGATTAACGATGATTCAGCCTTGGGTGCAATATCGGCACTGCGAAACCTGGGAAGGGGAACAGCAGACAAAGAATTGGTTTGCGGCGTGGATGCTTCTCCTTCAGCCGCGGAAGAGCTCAGGAATCCTAAAAGTGCCTTCAAACTCGATGGAGGTAACTCTCCAGTCGTCATGGCTGAAACGGCATTTGAGGTTTTAATGGCTCAGATTGCAGGTAAAAAAGTGCCGGAGCTGACACTTCACGAAGTTTCTGTTGTTACTATGGAAAATTTGGATGAGTGGTTGGAAAATAATTATCCAACCAAATACTAAATGAGTGTGTCCTTAGAATAGTTCGGCCTGGTAACCAGGGTTTCCTGGTTACCAGGTTTTTCATGAGGTTTTTAAAACATGGGATATGTAGTTGAGTTCCTGCATGTAACGAAAACATTTCCAGGTGTTCAAGCTCTTAGTGATGTAACCTTTGGAGTTCTCCGCGGTACGGTACACTGCTTGGTGGGAGAAAACGGCGCGGGTAAATCGACTCTGATAAAGATCTTGTCCGGCGCCTACAAAATGGATTCCGGTGAGATCATGTTTGAGGGGAAACCGGTTAAAATCGACAGCCCCCATGAATCACAAAAGCACAAAATTAACCTTATATATCAGGAGCAAAATCTGATTTCTCAGCTAACGGTGCGTGAAAATATAACGCTGGGGACTGAAAGTACAAAACTTGGTTTGATTGGGAAGAATGAGGAATCACGCACAACTTTGGAAAGTTTGAATAAGCTTTCTCTGAATGTAGATGTAAATGGTGTTGTTGCAGATCTGAGTGTTGCTGAAAAACAAATGGTTTCAATTGCAAAGGCACTGCATCGTGACAGCAAATTGATAGTAATGGATGAGGCAACGAGCTCGCTCACAGTGAATGAACAGTACAAGCTGTTCGAAGTGATTGAAAGTTTGAAAAATCATGGCGTTACAGTGATCTATATCTCACACAATCTGGATGAAGTATTTCAAATTGGAGACTCTATTACTGTTTTGAGAGATGGGAAGCACATAGGAACCTTCAAGATCAACGATGTAACGAAAGAAGAAGTGATTCAAATGATGGTAGGCCGAAAGTTGACCGACACCTATACTCGAAAACCTGAAAGGGAAACACAGTGTGTGCTATCGTTGCGAAATGTCACAAAGAAAAATCAGTTGCACGCAGTTAATTTTGATCTCTGTGCAGGTGAAATTGTCGGTGTGTACGGTTTGGTCGGGTCTGGAAGGACTGAATTAGCGAGAGTGTTGTTTGGTGCAGATGGTTTTGATGATGGTGAGATAATCCTCGATGGAAGGTCGATTATGCCAAAAAGCCCAAGAAGGGCCCTTTCAAGAGGAATCGCATTGATACCAGAGGATAGAAGAACACACGGTATTATTGGCCTCTTGAATGTTCGTTCGAATATATCTCTTTCAAGCTCAAAGGCCATATCAAGTTTCGGGGTTGTTATAAATAAGAAAGACCGACAACTTGCACATAGATATGTGAAGGAGTTGGGCATAAAAACGCCTTCAATCGAACAGCAGGTGCAGTTCCTAAGCGGTGGAAACCAGCAAAAAGTAGTTATCTCCAAGGTTCTCAGCACAAATCCAAAAGTCCTGCTCATGGATGAACCAACGCGGGGCATAGATGTGGGTGCAAAATCGGAAATATTTCGAATCATGCGTGAACTGTCCGACACGGGTGTTGCAATAATCATGTTCTCTTCCGAATTGCCGGAAGTACTGAAGATGAGTGACCGAATACTCGTAATGCATGACGGCGCGATTGTAAAGGAGCTGGACCCATCCACCGCAACTCAAGACCAAGTTCTTCGCTATGCAATCGGGGAAAACAAGGAGAGAGACGATGAAACTAAGTCTTAGAAAGGGCACGTTTCAGCGTTTGATAACCTTTTCGATCCTTATCCTGCTTTGCATCGTTTTTACATTCAGCTCAAATGCTTTTTTAACCCCCCGAAACCTGATCAATGTACTGAGACAAGTAACTATGGTGGTTATAACGGCGTGTGGTTTTACACTACTCTTGATAAGCGGGAGTCTGGATCTCTCGGTGGGTGGAGTTCTTGCCTTATCGGGATGTATCACTGCCGGACTCGCGACGCAAGGAATACCTCTATTGATCTGTTTTTTTACGGGGGTGTTTGTCGGCGGTCTGATTGGATTGCTCAATGCGCTTCTTGTCGTTGTTTTCAGGGTTACGCCTGTTATTGCGACATTGGGTACGATGTACATTTCAAGGGGACTGGCTTTTATCTATACGGCAAAAGTTACCCATGGTGGATTGGGTATCATAAAGGGCCTGCCGACGAATTTTTCAGTACTGACGAAATACGTATGGCATATTCCGGTACCGGTGATCTTTCTTGTCATGATCGTGCTGATATTCATATTTATACAAACAAAAACAATATTCGGAAAATATATTTACGCAATAGGGGGAAACGAAGAAACTGCACGGCTGTCCGGTGTGAATGTGAGTAAAATTCGGTTCGTGCTCTTTGTCGTAGTTGGATTATTGGCGGGTCTCAGCGGGATCATAATGGCTTCGAGAATAGGTTCGGGACAACCGAATTCAGGAATTGGATTTGAGTTCGACGTCATTGTTGCGGTCATTTTGGGCGGTACTTCTCTATCCGGGGGTGAAGGTTCGATGATTGGCACCCTCATTGGGGCGCTCATTGTCGGAGTTCTTGGAAATGGTCTCAACTTGCTTGGCGTACAGACTTTTTATCAATACGTGGCATCGGGTGTGGTGCTCATTGTGGCAGTCTTGTTGGACACCACATTGAAGGGGCAGGGTATAAGCAGGGAGACCTTGAGAAGGCTCATTCACGGGTAGACAGGCTGAGAAAATATGAGCTCATGGAGTCATATATGAATGACGATAAACCGAGGATTGCAATCGTGACCTTCACCGACGATAGGGACGTGGGCCTCTATTCGGAGGAGGTGGAAAACCACATTCGAAAAAAGCAGTCAGAGCTGAAGAGATTCCTCACGCACGAAGGTATAGAGATCATTGACCCTCTGGACGAAATTCGGGACAAGGGTGAAGTACCCTATGGCATACGCAACCTCAGTGATATCGAGAGGGTGATATCCGTTCTCGTGAGCGGGAACATCGATGCAGCCATAATCGGTTCGTGGAACTGGTCGCCGCCGATGCTCATTATGGATTTTGTGCGAAGGCTGGCCAAACCGGTTCTGTACTATTCTGAAAATGATCCGCTGTCCGGCTCGCTTTCCCAGATGAGCGCTGCAGGCGCGAGCCTCATGGAATGGGGTGGAAACAGGTATGCCCTGACCCATGAAAGGAATTTTGGAGACAGGCCCGAGCTGCTCACGTGGGTGAGGGCCGTAACGGCCCTTTCAAGGATGCGGGAATGCGCCCTCCTGCTCTGGGGCGGCACGTACGCGGTGAAAATGGAGCAGCTCCAGGATGACATTCCAAGGCTGAAGTCATTCATGATCCGGGAGGTTCTCAGCGAGGATCAACTGGTGCTCGTGAGCAGGGCGGAGAAGATCATCAAGACGCAGAGGGAACGAATCGAATCCTTCATCCGCTGGATCACGGGAAAGGGTTTGAAAATCATGCACGACAGGAGGATGGTGACCGAGGAATCTCTGAACAAACAGGTAGCGTTGCTCCTTGCAGCAAGAGACCGGTTGTCCGAACTGAAGGGCGAGAACATACGGGGCGTATCGATAAAGTGCCAGCCCGAGATCTACTACGAGTACGGTGTCAATGCATGCACCCTTCCCGCCTTCCTCCCCTTTACGCACAACGAAGAAGGTTCACAGCGTATCTACCCCACCGTGTGCGAGGGTGATATCAAAGGTCTTTTGACGTCGGTACTGCTCCATGCCTTGAATCCCCCGGTACCTCCGGCATTTGGTGATCTCATTTCCGCTGGCGATGATCACATCGAGTTTGCGAACTGCGGGGCAGGCTCCCTGTTCTGGGCGGCGAATTCCATGGAACCCGGGAAGGCATTCAAACACGTTTCCGCTGTCGGAAACATACATGGTGTGTCCGGGGCAGCTTTCAGCTATTATGGAAAGGCAGCGGATCAGGTGACCGTTGCACGGCTAACCCGTATACGCGGTAACTATTACATGCAGCTGGGAGCTGGTTCCGCGTACGATGCGGAGGATTTCCTGAAAGAACTGCTCGGTGAAGGGGTGCACCGTCACCTCGGCCACACCTGGGGGAAAGTGGTGGTCAATCTTGGAGTGAAAGCAAACAATTTTGTCAAAGCCGTGGGCGCGAATCACCTGAGTGCGACACTGGGTGATGTTACGAAAGAAGCGGAGCTTGTGTGCCGGATGTGGGGCATACCTGTTGTTCGGATCGATTCCGATGAGGCATTGCGGGACTTTTACACCGAGATACGATACAAGAATCTTCAGACATGACATGCGAGAAGTCTATGGATGCATGCGAGGTCCGTATGCGCAGGGACTGCACTTGATAATGCGAAAAAGACCCCATGAAATAGAGATGAGTAGTTGAAAAATAGGGGAGGTGTTGGTGTACCCATGGGTGTAAAGTACCTCATCGGCATCGACCTTGGCACCACCATGGCGAAGTGTGCCATCTATGACAGCACCGGGCAGGTTGTGGCGGAGGCGCAGAGGGAGATGGAGATCCAGTATCCCCGGTCAGGAGAGGCAGAGCAGGATGCGTATGCATTCTACACCATTTCCTGCGCACTGATAAAACAGTGCGTTGAACACGCACGTATAGATACCAGAGAAATCATTGCTCTCGGGATCGACAGCCAAATGGGCGGCATCATGTCGATCGACAGGAACTTCAACCCCGTTACCTACTATGATACGCCCCTCGACAGCCGCAGCGCGGAAGAAAACCGGTACATGCATCGTAAATACGGCGATCTCATCATCGAGAAGAACGGCTCGATCTCGACGTACGGGAACAAGATTCTCTACTGGAAGAAGAGGGCCGAGTGGCGGGACATACACAAGTTCATACAGCCTTCGGGATTTGTTGCGGGAAAACTGGCGGGGCTCTCCGGAGACGATGCCTTTATTGATGAAAGTTTCCTCTGTTTTTCCGGGTTGAGTGATCTGGCGCGCTCCCAGTGGTCAGATGAATTATGTGAAAAGCTGGGTGTTGATGACGGGAAACTACCGCGAATCATGAAGTCCGATGAGATCATCGGTGAAGTAACGCGCGAAGCGTCGGAGGATACCGGTCTGCCACCCGGCACGCCGATATGTGCCGGGTGTGGAGATCAGGCGGCTGGCTTTCTGGGCGCAGGTATCCTCTCATCAGGTCAGATGGCCGACGTCTCCGGTACGGCATGCATCTTTTCCGCTAACGTGGACCGGTTCACGCACGATGCAAGGCACAAGACAGTGGCCTGTATGAAATCGGCGTACGGGAACAGTTATTATCTTCTCTCCGTGGTGCTGGGCGGAAGGACGCACAAATGGTTCGTGGATGAGTTTTTTACTGAAGAGAGAGACAGCATCGTGAAAGGCGGCGGCGATATCTATGCCCATCTCGATGCAAAAGCTGCCTCCTTGCCGCCCGGATCGGATGGGCTCATCGCGATCGATTATCTGCAGGG
>SMTZ1_10001416_pt1 | contig 24031 bp, 19 predicted proteins | sample DeeMarSWOR136_30_FD_25667 | JGI IMG/M metagenome (IMG submission 25667) | reverse complement strand
GTGCTTACGTACACGACATAATCCAAGCCGTCTTTAAACTGGTTCCACCATATCGTATGATGCTTCGAGATTCCTCCGCCAACAATCAACGCGCCAGACTTCTTCGCTGAGAAAATCAAGTCGCTTATTTCGCCCTCATCCTTCAACAAGCTAATTCTGAAATCGTGGTCTTGGCTGAAAAGCCACGTTTGGTAGCCTACAGCGCCATCCGTTATGCCTGGCACATAAACAGGTATGCCGTTTTTAGCTGCCCAGTACAGAATTGAGGTTTCATTACAGCAGCGCTTTCCTATCTCCCGGCACAGCTGGCTGCCTGACATTTCTCGTACACCCTCTTTCCAAAGGTTCTCCAGCAACCCCCGCATCTTCTTCTCGATTATTGTGCCGTAACTGTCGTTTGGAACTAACACATTTCCCAAGCGATTTATGCCTTGCTCGTGCAGTTTGGCGTCGTTCATGACAAAAGAACCCTTGTAATATTTTCTCCAGCACCTAGCCATGTCGTGATCCAAAGTCCCACACGTTGTGATAACAACATCCACCAGCTTCCGCTTTACCAACTCTTTGAACACACCGCGGGCGCCTGTCGCCACAAGGTTCGCGGTGAACGAAAGAAAATTCACACAGTTCCGCGTTTTAAACATGCGCTCCAGAATGCTTACACCAACAGCGACTTTTCCAGTGGTGAAACCCCACGCCTGCTCCATCTGGTTGACAAGCTCTTCTACCGACATGTCCACATGGAACTCGAAATCCTTGACAACATCCTTTAACATAAATCATTCTCCACTTACCAGTGATTGTTGGAGACGAAATAAAAATGTGCCGAAACGGAAACGGATGAACCCTCTATTTAGACAAATAAGCAATGACTTATTAAGCGCGCGCTACCGGATGGACGTTTGTATTTCGCTGTCTCCAAGATTGCGAAGACTAAGCATGACTAAAACCGAAATCCGAAATCAGATATCGGACAAGAATCTTCCTGCTTCTAAAGAAATCCTGTTTCCCTTAATTTCAAAGCAAGAGCAATGTTGCCTTTAAACTGGAGTTTTCCTGTTAAGAAGGCTTTTTCGCCGCTAATTTTACCGTTGACCAAATCCATGCAGTCCGTTTCCGTCATCTTGAGTTTTAGAGTCGGTGAAGGATGTGTTCCCTCTTCAGCTTTCAACTGCCGGTTTTTTATTGTAACTGCCCAGTCTCCCCCATTGGGACCAACTATGGTCACCTGAATGATAACATCGATGCCCCCCGCTTTGTCTGAGTTGAATCTGCTGGGCAACACTTTTTCGAAAAACTCTTTCGGCGTTTTGACCTCCGTCACTGCCTCATCTTCCTTGCCGTTTTCTGCTATTATATAGTATTCTATGTTTTGAACTTTTCTTTTAGCTCGGCCAAATTTCCCACATCTCTGTCCGTCAGCAGCTTAGTCAGAAGCTGAATCTTGGCGCCTTCTTCAACCATCTCGTTTAGGCTACAAGCTTCTTCAATAGTTGAGCCAACCGTTACGATACCATGATTTTCAAGAATCAGAGCATCATAGTTCGTGATCTTTTTTTGCACTGCCTCCGCAAGCGCTTTAGAACCAGGCGGCTTGAAAGGAACAAGGGGAACTCCTTTCGGGAGAAGCATAAACATCTCTATTTGTAAGGGAAGAATTTCCATTTTTGCGATTCCAAAAGCCGTTGCTATGGGCGCATGTGAATGGACAACCGCTTGTGCATTCTTTCGTATTCTGTAGATTGCAGCGTGCATCAGTGTCTCCATAGAAACGTTTGATTCTCCTCTGACTTTGTTTCCTTGAAGATCCACGAGAACCAGTTCTTCAGGCTTCAGTGCCTCCATGCGGGCTCCAGAAGGTTTTATCAGAAACGTATCTGTGCCTCGAATTCGGGCGCTGATGTTACCGCTAGTTCCTCTTACCAGTCCATGATTATGCAGTTCCCTGCCAGCTTTTACTATTTTCTCGCTAATGTCTTTAATTGCGTTTGCGCTCATTTCTTGTTTCCGCCTAACTAGTCATCTGAACAAATCCTTCTCTTTCGGTCTCGTAAGTTCAGCGACCGAAGCGTTCTCCATCACTTGATAATTGTATCCTCTTATGATGGCAACGGGTATTCCCTCATCGGCCTGACCTATCACAAGCTCTGCAGCTGACGCCAATTCATCAGCAATAGAGGTCTGCTTTATCCTAAGTTCATATCCGAACAGATCTTTTTCTCCGCGCCTATCCCTTATTGGCTTGATTCCTGCTACGCCTATCGCCACGTTTATCTCTCCCATTCGAAAGGGGCGCCCGTGAGTATCAGAAACGATCACGGCAACATCGCAGCCCGTTAGCCTCTTTATTTCCCGTCTGATCTTCTGTGCGGACACATCCGGGTCTTCAGGCAGCAACACCACGTTTCTTTTTCCTTCGACATTGGACCTGTCCACTCCAGCGTTTGCACAAACTATGCCTTTTTTAGTTTCCGTGATTATGCTGTTGGGACCTATACGCACTATTTCTTTTGTCTCCCGCAGAACTGCCTCCACTAAAGCGGGTTCCTTGCTGGTTTGCTGCGCTATTTCCTTAGCACGCTCTGACGGCGAAATGTCATCAAGGTTGACCACGTTTCCCTCGGCTTTCGAAACAGCAACGTGAGTGATGATTATCACATCCTTTTCTTGTATGGGCGTGTTCTGTTTTTCAACTGCATTGTATATGAGTTCAGCTAGTTTGTCTCCTTTCGTTATTAATGGCAAATTCTCAACAGCGATAATTTTAATAGCGTCCACGGTTGCCCGCCCTCATTTCTAAGCTGAATGGCAAACTCTGCAATAAGCCTTAAGGTTATCTACCTTGAAGAGTAGTCTAACTTTAATTTTTGCTGGTAACTTTTTTGGTCTTTGCCTTTGGTGATTCAAACTTGTGATTTTGATAAGTTTTAAAACCATACGTGGTCTATACATTCCTTCAGAAAAGTTACTCCCTAAAATGAAGGAAAGCTAAACTTGGGAATCGAAAACCTCAACCGCATTTTCAATCCTAAACGAATCGCCGTCATAGGGGCAAGCGAAAGAAAAGGCTCCATAGGCGCCAAAATCCTCAGCAACCTCATAAGCGCAGGCTACAAAGGCACCGTTCTTCCTGTAAACCCATTCAGGCAGACAGTGCAAGGGCTAACTGCTTATCCAAGCATAAAAAAGATTTCTGGTCAGATAGACCTCGCGGTTATAGCGACCCCAGCGCATGTGGTCCCGCAGGTTGTCGAAGAATGTGGGGCAGCTGGAGTTGCTGGCGTCATAATAATCTCAGCAGGCTTAAAAGAAATAAGCGAAGGTGGCGCGAACCTTGAGAAGCAACTTCTGGAGCATCAAAGAAAGTATGGTATACGTATTATCGGGCCCAACAGTTTCGGCGTAATTAGACCCAAAATCAATCTCTATGCCACATTTGCCGATAAGCAGGCAAGCCTTGGAAAAATTGCGTTCATCTCACAAAGTGCCGCTTTATGTGCTTCAGCATTGGACTGGGCGTCGGAAGCCCAAGTTGGTTTCAGCGCTGTGGTCTCCACAGGTTCAGTGCTTGATGTGGATTTTGGAGACTTGATTGACTATTTCGGAATTGATGCTCAGACCAGAAGTATTCTAGTTTATGTTGAATCAATAAAAGACGGTCGAAAGTTCATTAGTGCAGCTCGATGTTCCGCCCGAACCAAGCCCATCGTGTTGATTAAGGCTGGACGGTTCAAGGAAACCAGCCAAGCCACACTTTGCCACAGCGGATCTTTAGGCGGAGAAGACGCTGTCTACGACGCTGCTTTTAGACGCGCTGGAATAGTCCGGGTTGAGGCTATCCGTGAGCTTTTCGACTGTGCAGAAGCTTTAGCTATGCAGCCGCATCCTCTTGGTTCAAACTTAACAATAATCACAAACGCGGGAGGTCCAGCGATAATGGCTACAGATAACCTTATCGCGAGAGGGGGAAATCTTTCGCAGCTAAGCACTGAAGTGGTTCAAGCCTTGAAAGATATTTTGCCCCATTACTGTAGTATGGCAAACCCTATTGACCTTTACGAGGAAGCCACTCTGGATAGGTTCCGAAACGTGCTAGAGATAAGTCTGAAAAACCCCAACAGCCACGGCTTCCTCATTATATACACGCCTCAAGGCGCTACAAAGCCAGTTGCCCTTGCAAAGACCATAGTGGACTTGGCGAAACAGACCAAGAAACCTATTCTCACGGCTTTAATGGGTGAAGACAACCGTTGCCGAAAAGCTCGCCGAATCCTTCAAGGAAACGGTGTTCCGTCATTTGCTACTCCTGAAGAGGCTGTTTCCACCTTCATGTACATGCACGATTACTCTCGAAATCTGGAGCTTCTCTACCAGACTCCTGAAGAGCTTCCAGTGGAGAAACCCAACTTAACTTCTCTAAAGGGGATTCTCAGACGAGCTTTCTGCGAGGGACGCCAAATCCTTAATTTACCTGAATCCATGTGTTTTTTGGAAGCGTACAAGATTCCAGCGGTGAAGACGCTTGTGGCACGGACGCCTGAAGAAGCTAGCACTTTGTCTTCAGAATTGGGTTACCCTGTAGTCCTGAAAGCTCTCTCTCCCCAGATTACTCATAAATCTAAAATTGGAGGTGTTTTGTTGAATGTTTGTTCTTCATCAGAAACCAAAATCCTCTTCGGAGAGATAGCTAACAGGGTCAAGAGCTACAGCAGCACCGCCGAATTCCAAGGCGTATCCATTCAGCCTATGATACACGAAAAAGGATACGAAATGATTCTAGGCTCCAAAAAGGACCCGCAGTTCGGCTCCACAATCATTTTCGGGATGGGCGGAACCGCCACTGAACTGTTCAAGGAAGTGTCCATAGGTTTTCCTCCGCTAAATCAGACACTTGCAAGACGATTAATAGAAGACACTGCTGTTTACAAACAGGCGTCTTCCATCGGATATCCACTAAATGTTAAGCTTCTTGAAGAAATTCTGGTAAAGTTTTCGCAGCTTGTCGCCGATTTCCCGGAAATAAGAGAGGTTGACATAAACCCTTTGATTGCCCATGGGAGTGATGTTGTGGCGGTTGACGCTCGCATCGCAATAGAGTGGGGTCGGATGATGCGCGAGGTTGCCGAGCATCACGACAACTGTCTCATTGCTTCGTACCCCGAGAAGTACATCGCTGTGAGGCGGCTGAAAAACGAAACTCGCGTGTCGCTGCACCCAATAAAGCCTGAAGACGAGGAACGTTTTAACGAGTTTTTAAAGTCTCTCTCTGCAGAATCTATGCGATTCAGGTTTTTCGAAATCATAAAAGAGATGTCCCATGAGGCTTTGACGCGGTACTGCAATCTGGATTATGACCGAGAAATCGCCATTATAGCCGAACTTCAGGAGAGCAACAAGCCAATAATCGGCGCGGTCCGATTAATTGTTGAGCCTGGAGGTAAGAGTGGCGAGTTCGCTATTGCAGTGGGCGACAAATGGCAAGGCTTAGGGCTTGGATCCAAGCTTATGGACCTGCTCGCTGAGATGGGCAAAGACATGCGGGTGGACAAGATTTACGGTTACGTGAGCGCCAACAACTACAAGATGCTTCAGTTATGCAAGAAAAAAGGATTTAAGGTGGACACCTTGGATGAAGAGACGGTTATTGCGTCTCTTTTTCTGCAGTGATTCGTTGTTTAGCTTCTGAACTTTTGCAGTTTTTGTAGCATCTCTTTGTCGCCTTCAGCGTCTCCGGCGCATGTGGCGATGATGCCGTCAACGAGACCGTTTAGCTTTGCAGCTGTTTCTTCAACTCTGTCCATGGTTGTGGTTGCAGGCCAGCCGATCATTTCCATTGTTTTCTTGTTTTTGTCTGTGGCTACGAGGAAATATGCGAAGATTGGTTTGTTTAGTTTTTTGCATTCTTTTGCTACTGCTTCAAGCATGGGAAGGGTTTTGTCTTCAAGTCTCATGAAGTAGATGAAGTCCCAGTCTCCTCTTACACGTTCAATGTTATCTTCTAAAGATCTTCTGGATGAGAGCAGGCATCCTAGTTTCAGGTTTTTGAGTTTTACGTTAGCTCGCAGGAATTCTCGGGCGCCCTCAGATGACTTTAACTCTTTAATGGGTTCACCGAAATGGGGTTTGTCGCCCATTGTGATGATTAATCCATCGAGTCCAATAACGTCTGCGGCTAAAGCTAATCCGCCTACTTCAACTGAACCTTTGTAGTGGAGAATGAATATGGGTACAACATATTTGTCTGGGTATTTGTATTTGAGTATGCAGCTTACGACTGTTCCGCTTGGTGCAGGAAAGCCGGCAGCGCTGTCAGTGACGTTCCATCCATCAACTAGTCCTTCGAGTTCTTGGGCAAGCTTCAGAAATTTGCGCGTTGGTACAAACTCATTTAGTATTTTCATTGAGATATCATCTCGGCTAAAGTTGAGATAGGTTTGGATTAAAAAACTTTTGCATACCCATCTTCTCGTTGTTTCAAGGAAACGTAAATAAACTATCAAACGAAAGTAGTTTTTCACTGAGGAGAACACCATGAAGGTTGCGGTTTCTGGCAAAGGAGGCGTAGGCAAAACCCTAATCGCCGCGGGTCTCGCGCGGGGGTTCGCAGAGAGAGGATTGAAAACCATAGCTATAGACGCGGATTCTTCGCCTAACCTCGGTTTGACTTTAGGCTTATCCACGGAAGAAACACGAAAAATCGTGCCTATAACGGAAAACAAGGAGCTTGTTGAATCCAAGACCAGCACGGGCTACTCTGGCGTTTATCGCCTCTCCTTCACTGTAGATGACATAGTCCGCGACTATTCCGTAAACACCCCTTTCGGCGTGAACCTGATTGTCATGGGCACGGTACGATCCATGGGTTCTGGTTGCATGTGTGCACCGAACGCCGTTATCCGTGCTTTGCTCCGTCATTTGATTGTAGACCGCAACGAGGCTGTGGTTTTAGATTTGGAAGCTGGCGTTGAGCATATTGGTAGAGGAACCGCGAGGCAAGTGGACGCTCTGTTGATTGTGGCTGATTCAAACCTGAAATCTCTTGAGATAGCCAAGCACATACATGATTTGGCGGCAAACGCGGGAATGAAACATCTCTACCTCATCGGAAACAGGATCATGAGCGGAACTCAGAAAGAAGCGGTCATAAGTTTTGCAGAGAAAAACGGTTTATCCCCCCTCACTTTTATTCCGTTTGACGAAAAAGTCACTGATGCGGACATGCTCGGGGAAACCCCTCTCAACAACAAGGAAATTAAGGCGATGCAAGCCATAGATAATATATGCGACGTCCTTCTTAGGAAGGACGTTTAAGTTGATTAAGGTTTTGTGTTTATGAAAACGCTTGTTACGATTGGTCGTGGAGGAACAGGCAAATCTAGCTTCACGGCTTTAATGGCTAAATACTTTGTTGAAGCGGGTCAAACTCCCTTGTTGCTCGTGGACGCTGACCCTGATCAGAACTTGGCTGAGATGGTGGGAATAGACTTGGCAGAAGTCGGGAAATCCACTATAGCCGAGTTGCTTGTCAGCACTTTCATCGAGAAAGGCGGAACAACCGTCGGAATTCCACCCACAGAAAGAATAGAAAGCAGGATTTGGGAGAAAGGCTTGTTCGAAAGTGACAACTTTGACTTCTTATCGGTTGGCACAAAATGGGTTGAAGGCTGCTATTGCATGCCCAACTCTGCGCTGAAAGGCGCGTTAGGGTCGTTAACCAAAAACTACAAGTATGTTCTAATCGATTCGCCAGCGGGTCTTGAACACTTGAACCGCCGCATAACATCAAAAGTTAATGACATTTTCGATATTCTGGATCACTCAAAGAAGTCCATGGACCACGTCAAAAGAGCGCATCGCATTGCAAAAGAAGTTGAGATGCAGTTTGACAACTTCTACCTCATAGGGGGGTACAGGTTTCCTGCGGAACTCGGCGTTCACGCAGAAACCGAGTTGCACTTCAAATATTTGGGAAAAATAGTGGCAGATGCAACCTTGGATGAATATGTTCTTGAAGGCAAGTCACTGCTGGAGTTGCCTTCAGACAACGCGGCTTACGCTTCAGTGAAGAAAATACTGAAAACCGCAAGTTACCTCTAAAACTTCCTCCTTTGCTCTATTTTTCAAGAAGCTTGCATACCTATAAACGCATAATGACTTTCGCATAAAAATTCTGGAAAAGTTTAAAAAGATTGTGCTGTTGCTACTAGATAAACCTTTACAGAGGTTTAAATTTGACTAGCAAAAACGTGCGCGTAAAAATTGGTGAAATGAAGACCAACACTGGTCTTTTTAAGAATCTTGAATTATCTATAGGAAAAATTGTTGATGACTCTTGGGAGGAACCGATGGGACCAACGCCCATGCCTGGTTTAACCACCCTAAGAAACTGGGACATGACTCTCCTTAACAAGTACAAGCCCTTTTACCTGCCTGATTGTGACCTGTGCTGTCTCTGCACTTATGGCAAGTGCGACTTGACTGCAGGAAAACGCGGGGCCTGCGGACTTAACATAGCCGATCAGTCCTCACGTATCGTACTTATCGCTTGCTGCATTGGCGCCGCAACCCACAACGGACACGCCCGCCATGTGGTTGACCACCTGATTGAGAAGTATGGTCGGCGTTATCCTTTAGATGTAGGGGGCTTTAACGTTAAAGTTGAAGCTCCAGTTACTAGGCTTGTCACTGGAATAAGACCCCAAACTCTGGGAGATTTGGACGAGGTTCTAACATATTGTGAATCACAAATTACTCATCTGCTCTCTGTTGCGCACACAGGCCAAGAAGCCAACAATATAGATTTTGAATCCAAAGCCTTCCACGCCGGCAGAATCGACCAAGTGGGTATGGAGGTTGCGGACCTTGCTCAAATTTCTGTCTTTGATTTCCCCAAAGCTGACCCCGAAGCTCCACTCATTGAAATGGGCATAGGCACAGTGGACACGACAAAACCCGTGATCATGTGCATTGGTCACAACGTCGTACCTTCTGTTGGAATAATCGACTACATGAAAGCGCAGAAACTCGACGACAAGATGGAAGTCGTAGGCTTGTGCTGCACTGCTATCGACAACACACGCTACTTCGACCGCGCAAAAATCGTCGGGCCAATCTCATGGGAACTACGATTTATACGAGGCGGTTTCGCCGACGTAGTCGTTCTTGACGAACAATGTGTAAGAACGGATGCTTCACTCGAGGCTGAACGCGTCCACGCGCCAGTCATCGCTGCTTCAGAAAAGAACTGCATAGGTTACAAGGACCGAACAAAAGACCCTGCCGACGAGATAGTGGCAGACTTGGTCAGCGGTAAAGTTCCAGGCGTTTTGATTCTTGACCCTGAAAAAGTCGGGGAAGTAGCTGTCAAAGTAGCGCAAAAAGTCGCTCCGATGCGCAAGAAAATGAAATCTCTTCCAGAGTTAGAAGAAATAAAAGAGCTTGCGAAGAAATGCAGACACTGCAATATGTGCCAGAGAAGCTGCCCACAAGATCTCAAAATCCCCGCGGCAATTACAGCCGCGGCTGAGGGAGACTACTCTAAAATAGCAGATCTGTATGAGGAATGCATCGGATGCGGACGCTGTGAAGAAGCCTGCCCAGTCAACCTTGAAATCCACAGCTTCATACTCAAAGTTGGCGAGAAAAACATGCTTGCGGAAACGAACTTCTGCCGCTCAGGAAGAGGCGCCGTTCAAGATGTGGAAATTAGGAGTGTTGGTGGTCCAATTGTGCTCGGTGAAATTCCTGGTATCGTTGCATTGGTAGGTTGCGCTAATTATCCGCATGGTGGCAAAGACGTTTATGATATATGCAGAGAATTTGCTCTTCGCCGCTTCATAGTGATGACTTCCGGTTGCTCAGCCATGTCCGCTGGCTCCTACAAGAACGAAGAAGGTAAGACACTTTACGAGGAATTTCCAGGTGGCTTTGAGGCTGGAGGTGTAATTAACGTTGGTTCGTGCGTTTCTAATCCTCACATCGCAGGTGCAGCTATAAAAGTCGCTAACATATTCGCAAAACGCAACCTCCGAGGCAACTACGAAGAAATAGCTGATTACATACATAACCGTGTAGGCGCGGTCGGCTTAGCTTGGGGCGCATACTCGCAGAAAGCAGCATCTATTGCTTCTGGTTTCTGGAGTTTAGGTGTTCCAGTACTTGTTGGTCCTCACGGCAGCAAATACCGACGTATGCTCCTTGGAAGAGCTGACAAGCTTGAAAACTGGGAAGTTTACGACGCTCGCACAGGCGACAAAGTGAACGTTGGTCCTGCACCTGAACACCTTTTCCAGACCGTTGAAACTCCGCAGGAAGCCATGGTTGCCATAGCCAAGCTGTGTATTAGACCAAATGATACATGGAAAGGACGTTCCGTAAAGCTGTCTCATTACATTGACTTGCACAAACGTCACTACGGAATTATGCCACCGGACATTCACCGCTTCGTGCGCACAATGGCTGATGTACCCATGACAATGAAAGACGAAGTTACAAAGATACTGATAGAGAACAACTGGAAAGAAACCGTGATTCCTGACCCGACGTTACTTCCGAGAATGATAAGGAAAAAGAAGGAGTGAGAATGAAATGTCATGTGAACCTTGGCAGTGTGCTGAAGTGGCAGCAACAAAGAAAGCAAACCCGATAACAAAACCTGAAGTAGCCGTGGCAATGATAAAAAGGGCTGCTCGTCCACTTCTTGTGGTCGGTAGCAATGCCACTGATCGACGCATGGAGGGAAGGCAACTGATTGATTTCCTGATTGACTTCGCTAAAGCCTCCAAAGTCCAAGTGGTTGCAACAGCTCACATGGTTGGTGAGTTCCTAAAAAGAGGATACGAACCCGCAGGGTTTATGTCTGCTATGGACATAGGTAATCGCCTTGTTGACCCAACCTGGCAGGGACTAGACGGAAAAGGACATCCTGATCTGGCAATGTTTGTTGGTTTGCCTTATTACATGGAAGCGCTAATCCTGTCTGGCCTCAAGCATTTCGCTCCAGAACTCAGGACTATGACGTTGGATAACCTTTATCATCCACATGCTAGCTGGTCTTATCCAAACGGGGGTTTGGAAGACTGGGCTAACAACCTAAAAGTCATGACTTCAAAATTTGAAGGAGGACAAAAATAAAAATGTCAATGTTTGAAGATATACCTGTAGATGTTGGCGTCATTTACGAAGGCGAGCGTATCCGCAGAAAAGACATGCAAGTAGAACTCGGTGGCCCATCACTTAAAGAAAAATTTGAACTAGCAAAAGTGAAACCCCTAGACCAAATTGAAGACGGGAAAATAACCATAATTGGCCCCGACATTAAAGATATGGAAGAAGGAAAAGCATACCCGCTGGGAATTCTAGTTGAAGCTGCCGGCTCCACGCTTGAAGAGGCGCTTGAAGGCGTTATCGAAAGACGCATACACGGCTACCTGAACTTCATTGAAGGATTCATGCATCTTAACCAGCGCTACGACATCTGGATACGGCTGGGCAAGAAAGCCTTCCAGAAAGGACTGGACTCTTTCACGTACATCGGAAAAGTGCTTTACAAGCTTTTTAAAAGCGAACTGCCCATAATCGAAAAAGTGCAGATAACCTTCATAACGGACCCCGCCAAAATAAAAGACCTTTACTCGGAAGCTTTGCAAACTTACGAAGCCCGAGACGCGAGAGCAAGAGGATTAAAAGACGAAGAAGTTGACAAATTCTATGGCTGTGTTCTATGTCAGTCATTTGCCCCAAGCCACGTTTGCGTTATCACGCCACAACGGTACTCAAACTGCGGCGCTATAAGCTGGTTTGACGGACGTGCCTCTGCACAAATTGATCCGAAAGGACCTGTTTTCGCTATTGAAAGAGGAGAACTTGTGGACGCGGAAAAAGGCGAGTATACAGGCGTAAACGAGACGGTCAAAAAGAAGTCTCTTGGCGACGTTGAGAAAGTTTGGCTCTACACGGCGTTTGGTTATCCACATACTTCATGCGGCTGCTTCGAGGGTGTTGCTTTCTACATTCCAGAAGTTGAAGGTTTCGGCCTAGTAAACAGAAGCTTTAACGGCGTTACGGTGAATGGCTTACCATTCTCGACTTTGGCTGACTCCACAGCGGGTGGACGGCAAGTTGACGGCTTCCACGGAATCTCCATTGAATACATGCGTTCCCCGAAGTTTCTGGCTGCTGACGGCGGATGGAATCGCGTAGTGTGGTTGCCCAAAGAAGTGAAAGAGCGAGTCAAAGATTTCATTCCCAAAGAAGTTGTGGATAAAATTGCTACTGAAGAAGACGCGCAGAACATTGATGCGTTGAAGGCTTTTCTGAAAGAGAAGAACCACCCTGTTGTGGTAAGATGGACCGAAGAGGCGGCAGTTGAAGAAGTAGCGCCTGCAGAAGCGACAGCGGAAGAAGGTGCAATGATGCCTGTGGCGACGGCTGGAACCTTGCCTATAATGGCTGGCGGCTTCAAGATAATCCTGAAAGACGCGAAAATCTACGCTAAGAAAGTCATTATCCGTTCGATGAAGGACAAGAAAAAAAGCTAATGGTGAAGCCTGTTGGCTGACAAAAAGAAAAAGGATGAAGACGGCGGAATAAACTTCAACCCTGAACTGCTGGACCTTCTTGCGAAGTTTCAGGAGATAGAGCTAGAAGACTTCGAGCTGGAAGTGAAAGACTTAGAGCTGTGGCTGGAGTCTGGTGCCTTACCTAGGCAAGTCATGCCTCAGCTAAAAGTGGCTCCTGCTCTAAAGGGCAAACCCACAGAGTTGATGAAGGCGCAGTTTGTGCCTCCAGTCGAGACTTATGCAGGCAAAATCGTCGAAGTCAAACTTGGCGCTACAAAAAGTGAAGGCGGAACACGCGGACGGTCAATAGTTATCGGCGGCGAGACTTCACCGGCTTTCTACACGTTTGAGCGACCTGTTGTGCATCCGCCGGTTGTTACGCTGGATGTTTTTGACATGGCGCTTCCTTTGTCAAAGGCAGTTAAGATGCACGTGAAGGATGTTATAGGTGACCCTGCGGCTTGGGCTAAGCTTGCTGTTGAAAAGTTCGGTGCGGACATGGTTACTGTTCACTTGATTAGCATTGATCCATTGCTTAAGGATGCTACGCCGAAGGACGCTGTAAAGACAGTGGAAGAGGTGTTGCAGGCTGTTGACGTGCCGTTGGTGATTGGCGGTTGCGGTGACCCAGTTAAGGATGCAGATGTTTTCGCTGAGATATCTGAGACTTTTGCTGGTGAACGTTTCCTGATAAGTTCCCTAACGCAGGACATGGATGTTGAGCGTTGCGCAAAATTCGTTAAGAAGAACGGTCACGTGGCGTTGTCTTTTACTCCTATGGATTTGAACTTGGCTCGCGAGCTTAACAGGCGTTTGTATGATTTTCTGGGTAAAGAGGATATTGTTATAGACTTGACGACTGCGGCACTTGGTTACGGTCTGGACTATGCGTTCACCAACATGGAGCGCGCGCGACTTGCGGGTTTGATGGGTGACATTGAACTTGCGCATCCCATGTCTTCTGGCACCACGAATGCTTGGGCTGCGCGAGAAGCGTGGCTTAAGATGGCGCCTGAATGGGAGCCTCGTGAACTTAGAGGTCCACTGTGGGAAGTTACAACTGCTTTGACGCTTTTGCTTGCTGGCGTGGACTTGTTTATGATGATGCATCCCGCTGCGGTGAAGACGTTGAAAGAAGTTAGTGGACAGCTTGCAAGCGGAAAGAAAGCTGACGCGTCCAAGTGTGCTAAGTGGCTTTCCGTGAAACCATAATGGAGCGGTGAAAGTGTATGAGTGAGAAAAAGAAAGGTAAAGCTGGAATAAAAGAACTGAGCCCCATAGACGTTTACAAGCTTCTCCCAAAGACCAACTGTAAAGAATGCGGAGAAGAAAACTGCATGGCATTCGCCACAAAAATCGTTAACCGCGAAGTCAACATCGCCAAGTGTCCGCCGTTACTGAAGAAGGAAAACGCGAAGGCTTACAATCAGTTGAAGGAGATGCTTAAGCCTCCAGTCAAAGAAGTGGTCGTCGGCGAGGGCGAGAAAGCTGTTAAGCTCGGCGGAAAACTTGTTATGTACCGTCACGAGTTCACATACACCAACCCAACGGCAATTGCAATTGACGTGACGGATGATATGCCTGAAGAGGAATTGCTAAACCGCATAAACCGGATAGAGCGCTTCAGCTACGAATATATTGGCTACACGCTTAAGCTGAATATGATTGCAGTTCGCAGCACCTCTGGTGACCCTGAAAAGTTCAAGACTACCGTTAAGAAAGTGGCTGAAAAAACTAATTTGCCCTTGATTCTGTGCAGTTTGAACCCGAACATGGCTGAAGCAGGTTTAATGGCTGCTCCCAAGGCAAAGCCTTTGCTGTACGCGGCGACAATGGATAATTGGAAAGACATGGCAGAGCTGGCGTTAATGTACCAATGCCCACTGGTGATTTCTGCGCCTAACGATTTAAGCATGCTGGCGTCGTTGGCCAAGACGTTGTTGGCTTACGGAGTTGAAGATTTGGTGTTGGACCCTGGCACTTTCGTGAATGAGGGTTTGGCTGACACTCTAAACAACTTCACTATGCTGCGACGAGCGGCGTGTAAGGCTGGTGAGGAGCTTGCTGGTTTCCCATTGATAGGTGTTCCTATGGTTGCTTGGGTAGACAAAGGTGAAGCTGCGGACGAGGTCGTGAAGTGGCGTGAAGCTTACTTGGCCAGTATGCTGATTGTTCGTTATGCTGACGTTCTTGTGATGCACGGTGCTGACGGTTGGTCGCTTCTTCCGAACGCTGTGTTGCGGCAGAACATCTACACTGACCCACGTAAGCCTGTGGCTGTCGAGCCTGGCTTAAAGGAGTTCGGTACGCCGAATGAGAATTCGCCTGTGCTGTTTACCACAAACTTTGCTTTGACGTATTACACCGTGGCGTCGGACATTGAAAACTCCAAGACAAGCGCTTACTTGATTGTGGTGGAAACCGAAGGTTTAGCGGTGGACAGCGGCGTTGCGGGGCGAAAGCTAACAGCGGAAAAAGTGGCAGACGCCATAAAAGAAACAGGCATAGAAAACAAGGTTAAGCACAGGAAAATCGTAATTCCAGGCAAAGCCTCAAGGATAAGCGGGGAAATCGAAGAACTCAGCGGCTGGAAGGTCCAAGTTGGACCACGTGACTCCTCAGAAATCCCCAAATACATCATAGACAAATGGCAGCCTTAATCCACCACCCTACTTTTAACCCATTTTTTCGATATAGTTTTGTTTTTTTGCGAGTTCTAATCTATAATGTTCTGGGATTAGTGTACTTCTATATAGTTGAACAAGTGGTAACTGCTGCGCTGGTTGCCGCTGTCTTTTCTCTCTATCCTATAGAGGTTTCTGCAATGTAACTCTATTAGGCTTCAAGTATTTTGGTTGTCGGATTTGCTTATTTTTTTTGGGGATTCCAGTTTAAAAACTATTATAAATATTTTTAATCTAATAGTCAAACATGTCAAAAGCAGTGGTTTTTGCAATCGCATTCCTCTGTTTGTTTGTGGTGACTTTAGTAATACCTTTCTTGCCTCCAGGGGACATGATAAGTGGTTTCGTTGGAATTACAGGGCTACCATCTATCTTGGGAATTTCTGGGGCGACTTTTGTAAGCAGCATAATAAACGGGCTCATTTGGGGCCTCATTATTCTTTTAATCTATGCATTGGCTAGCCGCCCTACCAAAAAGAGAGCGCTTGCTCCAACGCGGGCTCCCACTTACCCGACAGCACCTCCGCCGACACCCGCACCAGTCACTACATCCATATCTACATCAAGAAAACCCAGAGAGAGAAAGCGTCCTCCCTCAGTTAAGAAAAGAAAAACCTTCATTGCTTTGAATCAAGATGTTGAGACAATCGAAGGAATAGGGCCTACGTACGGCAACAAACTTAGGAATTCAGGCGTCAGGGTTATAGACGACCTGTTGAGAGCAGGTTCTACAAGAAGTAAGCGGCGAATTTTGGCAAATGAAGTCGGCGTGGCTCCTGGAACATTGCTTAAGTGGGTTTATCGAGCGGACTTCTTCCGAATAAGGGGAATAGGAACGCAATACTCTTCTCTTTTGGAGTCGGCGGGGGTCAATACGGTGACAGGTCTCTCAAGGAGAAACCCAAAAAACTTGTATGCGAAGCTAATGGAAATCAATAGAAAAAGAAATTTGGTTAGACGAATACCCCCGTACAGAACGATTCAACGCTGGATAAAGAGTGCAAAAATTCTTAAACGTATAGTGGAAAACTGAATCCCCAATACTAGTTCCATTGTATGCAAGATAACACAATCTTTAATAGAAATACATCCGCCGAATGAAGAAGATATCTATAAGTTTTACTAAACCGATGACTGATTTTGTATGCTGCTCGCTTCACAAAAGATGTGAGCCCCATTTTACCTACTTTAATAACAGCCTTGGATATGCTTTAATTTGTTTTCCAACATGAATTCTGCTGAATCCTTTTTTCGACTGTAATGTATTTCGCTTCCTCCTACTGAAATTCTATTCCCTAAATTCGAAATTAAATCAGTATTATTACTTCATAAATTTATTAATGATCTTAACTCAATTGTGGCAGCATTATGAATTTAGCCATAAGATGGCAAAGTGAAAGAACTTGTTGAAAAATGGCAATAAGACATTAGTGTTATTTCTTCTTTTTCTTTGCATAGCTGGAGCCAGCTTGGCTACTAATGGTTTGATCTTAGTTACTAGCAACATAGTTCATGTAGATGTGGAATACACGGTTTTGCTCTCAGCATCAGTCTCAAATACTAGGATATTATTGACCGCTAGGGTCAGATTTAACGGTACTCCGGTTGGAGCTGGGGTTAATGTTGATTTTTATTATTCACTCAATGGAGGTGACTGGATATATTTCGCGACTGAAGCTACCAATGCCGGGGGAGTTGCGCATGTCAGATATACTGCAACTGTCGATGGTGCTTACAACTTCACTGCAACAGTTAGTTTTTTTGAGTTGTAGCCTCTTACCCATACATATGAGTCTTTTCTCCGAAATTTAACCATCTGTGAAAGATGGTAGAACTCTTGCTCAACAGCACCCGTTTTTCCATTTTATTCTTGGTTTGTTAGAATGAACTTTTGTCCAATAATTCTGAGCCAGTACAAAACTGAACCAAAAGAAGAAAAGAAAATAGTGAAATTAAATTAGAATTTATGGAATTGTAGCTATTGCTTGAAAGTCGTAATATCCGTTTGCCGTTATAGAGTATGTTGTTGTCACATATCCATTAGCATCAGTTGTCTGAGAGTCAAAATAAGCCCAATCTGATCCATAAACCGAATAATAGAAATCGACTGCGTATCCAGCTCCAACAGGACTACCCATGTTTGATACCACACCTTCTAAAGTTACTTGAGTATCCACAACTGTAGCAGTGAGGCCAACTTGGTATTCAACATCTACATCAACTGTGTTACTTGCTATGAAGAGTGCACCGTAAGTTACAGTTAATAGAGCTGCAGCCAATGAGGACAACAAGACAATGCGCAATAATGTTTTTTTAGAATTCGTACCCACCTTCTTTCACCTCCATTTCCATGTAATCTGTGCTATTGCTTTTGGTGAACAAATCAACCGTGAATCGACCTCTACAAGTTTCTGGGAAAATCAGTCTAAGCAGCAGCCTATTCGAAATAAGTAATTGTGATTGCAATAGAATTTCCTCTGCGCCTTGTTTAGTTCACCTTAATAAAAGTCTGACAATTGGATTATAATTGCCTTATGAATCGCAAGTAAGTATGATAGATATGGGAATTAAACATCCCATTTGGTCGATCCATTAACCATTATTGCTATCTCTTTAAATTCTGACTGCTCTTTTTATATTATTTGATGTTATTAGGTATCAAATAATCTTTTAATAGTAACATAATGTGAGATAGGACGGTTGAAAGATTGAACAGAATGTGGATTGCCTTTGGTTTATCTTTGTTGTTTGCTATTGTAGGTTTCATTATTCTATTTGATCAGTATTTAATGTTTGAGATTTGGTTCGAAGTTGAGGATTTACATCATGAGACCTTCGCGTTGTCATTCTTTACATTGGCAATTGGAATCTTGATAGGAACTCTTACCCAAATTAAGCAAAGATAGTTATGAAAAGTGGCTAGTTGGATTTGGTTTAACCTCCAAGGTACAATCACTGACAAAGTAGAAGTTACTAATATTCATAGCAAATTCAGCGGGCATGGCACAGATAATTTTGAAGGTCAAAAAAGGCGTTTTCGAAGGCTCCATTAACAATTTCCAAATAGAAATAACCATCCAAGCGAAAAAAACCTCCAATAAAAATTAGCTTTCAGAACTTATCGAGATTTTTGCGTAACTTCCTAATCTCAAACCTGCTATCCCTTTCTCGTATTATAGTAATAAGTAATCAGTATTGATAATTCACAAATGTTAATTTGCTTTTTCAACTTAGTCCCAATGCTTAATATTTCAAGTATGTTCCCCACTCTTGAGAATATGAAGAATGTGAAGATCTATCCGGAAGAGATAATCAGCTTAGAGAGAAATACTGGTTGAGCGCGATGGTACCAGAAATAGAAGTCATACCACAAAAAATGGCAGAAGCCAAAACTGTGGTTTTAAAAACTCGGCTTGATTCTAATGTAGCAAGACTCCAGGCTGAAGGATTGAAACGTAACTTTTTCGCGAAACTAGGTTTTTTTAAACCAAAAGTTGAAGAAATTCAACTTGTTGGCTATGAAAAGCACTACGAACCCTACATTGTTATTGGTGGGAAATATTCGTTAGACTATTGTAAGAAACATGTTTTTCCAATAAAAGTTGAGAAAGCAACTAGCGGAGTTTTTATCGATGGAAAAAAATATGAACCAGCAGCTTCAAAATCGGGAATAAACCTTGACCAGATGATTCACCTAGAAGGTGAAGAACATGTCCATTACGAAAAAGAAACCTTTTTTGTTCTTGACAGGCTTAGGAGGGAGATTTCGCCTGAGAGTTTTTCTTTTGCCCCTTATGAAGTACAACCGAGAGGGGTTGCTGACATTACTCTTAATCTCAGAAAAATTCGCATCTCTCGAAAGGAAATAATAGAGTTTCTTCGCTCCAAGATAGCAAAGAGACCAAAAGATTTAGCCAAAATCATTAGAGAGATCTTTGAAATCAAGGAAAATATGATAGTTTACAGACCGTTTTTCGAGTTCACTTTTCATAACACGAAAACAAAAGAGTATGCCACATTGGAGGTAGATGGTATAAGCGGAAACAAGGTCCTTTATAAATACGACATTAGAAACACGTGTATGTTTCGCGCTAACTCATGTTTAGATCGTGCGGATTTTAATATGACAGAAGAGGAGTTGGTTTCAGGCAACTCCAAACAACAATTCGCTAGCCAAAGCTCCAATTTGTCTGAAAATATCTTTTCAGAGTACCACAAAACCTCTGAGTTTCAACCCCACGAAGCGGCTGCCCCTAGTGGAAATGTAACTCTCAAGTTTCCAGCTAACGTTTCAGGAGAGGTTTTCGTGGTGGGGGACAATGTTACTGCTGTGGTTGGAGATGTAGAAATTCCCTCTGGAGTTATCATAAATGATACGCTAGTGGTTAAAGGAAAGCTGAAAATCGGTGATAATTGCAAGTTATCCAGAAAGGTAAAGGTATTAGGAGATGTTATGATAGGAATTAACACAGTGATTGATGGTGATATTGTTTCGGGGGGTAATGTTGCCATAGGTTCCAACTCTGTGGTTGGTGGTTGCATCAAAGCTGCAGGAATTATCGAGTTTGGCAAAAAAGTCCGGGTCGGAAAAGTGCTAAAGCCGAGGTCTAATCGACGCGAAGAGTCTTTTGATCTCGAAATGATTGTTGAAAGCGAGAAAAAAGCGGCTTCGGTGTAACAACAAATGTCCATCTATTCATTTAGAGTATCGCTAGATAATCTCTATGGGTTTTTTATTACAATTGGGGCGAGCCTTATTGGGCCACTACTAATAGTAGGTGCAACTATTGGACTTGGCTTTATCTTTCCCGGTCTTGTTATTGACACCACGCTTTTGACAATTTATTTTTTGATAACTTGTGTTTTATACAATGCTTTTCTTCTGGCGGTTATTTCCAGAGCAAAAGCAAAAGTAGGCGAGGACGTAGGCCACTTTTTTAGTTTGTTAATTCCTGCACATAATGAGGAAAGCGTTTTGAGCGAAACTTTGGAAATTTTATTAAGCCTTGACTATCCCTCCGAGTTGTTTGAGGTAATAGTGATCAATGATGGTTCTGTTGACCAAACCGAAAGAATAGCGAGGCGTTTTCAAAACAAATATTCAAATTTGAAGGTATTAACTGTCTCGAGCAACAACGGAGGTCAGGGGAAAAGTGCGGCTTTGAATACGGGTTTCGCCGATTTTCTTCTTGCGTGGCGAGGTCTCGAAATTAAGCCAAGGCATCGATGGATAATCGGGGTTTTTGACTCTGATGCTGTTCCGAAATTGGATATGCTCAAGAAAGTCTCTTTCCAATTCAATGATTCAAATGTAGGTGGGGTTCAAACTATGGTGCGTATCAAGAACGCCAAGGCTTCTTTTTTGGCAAAGTTGCAGGACATAGAGTTCTTGGCTTTTGCGAGGGTCATGCAGTTTGCTCGTACGAACTATTCTGGAGCTGTAGCTCTGGGAGGCAACGGTCAATTTGTGAGAGCAACGGCTTTGGATGACCTCGCTTTAAAACATCGAGAAGAATATTGGAGTCAGGATTCTTTGACCGAAGACTTAGACCTGGGTGTGAGGTTGTTAACCAAAAAATGGAAAAATGTTTACATAGATACGACCTTTGTCTCTCAAGAGGGAACAGAAACTCTGAGTACTATGTTGCGCCAGAGAGAACGATGGGCTTGGGGAACGCTTCAAGCCCTGAAACGGTTTGTTCTCCAACCGAGTTTCTGGCGAAAAAAGTTCAGTCTGAGAATAAAACTTGATGTCTCTTTTTATTTGATACATGTTCTCATACCTGTTCTTGTTTTTATTTGTTGGGCTTGGTCTGGACTTGCTTTATTGGGGATCATTGCAGTATCAAACTTCTTTCCTTTTGCAGTTACATTTTCGATTGGTTTCTCCTTTATTCCTCTCTTTGCATATGGTTTATGGAAACAACGAGCAGAATATCCTCGATGGCAAATAATTCCACTTGTTTTTATAGCTGCTGCCTATACGTATCATTGGATTCCAGCTGTGATGTCAGCGATTGTTAAAAGTCTAACAACCAAACCTAAGTGGAACAAAACTCCTCGTTTCAACAACTCATGTTCCAATTGATAGGGTCTGGAAAGACCTAGCTACAAGCACTACCGGCTCAATCGCAGCTATAATCAACGCAAAAGCTAAGTAATTATAGGCTGAAAGCAAGTCGCCATCATTTTCGACCCTATTTATCGTATTCTCTACAGTTTCTCCTTCATAAAGTTTAATCTGGTTTGAAGTAGGTTTGATTAGAGAAATAAATTTTGAATGTAGCGGAATCTTTCCTTATAGAAAAGCTTGGAGGGATACTTTATACTATGTATGGAACGATTTTGTTCGATGGGTCGGCTGCATTGTCTTTGTAGTGCTTGAGCAACCAGTTGGAAAGCTTCTTACATCTGTTGGGGTCGCAGGAAAAGCTCCTTTTTTCCGGGTTCCAAAATGAACAGGCGGAGCAGGGAATGTTCGCGTCGCTTTCCATTGTTAATCTTGGTTATGTCAAGCAGTGAAATTGATTTATGGCTTGCGAATTGATACTAACGGTTACCCATAATGATTGTAAATACGTTCGAAAACACCTAGAATTAAATTGCCCTAAGAACTTGAACATTTACATTGTACTTCGGCACGGGTTAAGTTTGCCTTAGTGAATATGTATCGCAAGGCATGGGTGTGCACTTTGGCCAATATTGAATTGTTTGGGTTCGCGGTTTTGGCCGTGAACTATGTGAAATATTTGGCATGTCTGTAATTATTAGTGCTTGGCGTCGTGATTTGGGCTCATATAAATTTATGCTCAATTCTAACATAGAATATTATGAAACCAAACGTATCCACTCCATCAGCTCCCTTTCACTGTGCAGCTTTGCATGAGTAGGCGTTTTCGTAGGTTAAGTAAAGTCTTTATCAGCTTGAGTGTGTATATGACGTAAGAAGGCTCGTAAATGCAATCCCGAAATTATATGTTGGAGATTCTTGTTCACTGCAAGGAAAACGTAAAAGCGCGCATTCGCCCGCACCTTGAGACTTTAAATGGGACACAGCCAGATTTAGGTAAAGGGGCTGGGGGCGACACCATAAAGCCTGTTGATTTGGCGGCGGAAAAAGCAATAGTTGAGGTTATGCAGCAGTCTGGCATCTCATTTACGTTAATAAGCGAAGAGTCCGGAGAAAAAAAGTTCGGAGCCGCTCCCGAGCAGTGTTACTTAACCGTTGACCCGATCGATGGCACAAACAATCTGGTTCGCGGCATCCCTTTTTACGCCACATCCATAGCCGTCTCCGCTAAACCTGTTCTTTCCACAGTCTACGCAGCTTTAGTGACGGACTTGTTCCACGATACCACGTACACCGCGCTAGAAGGCGAAGGCGCTTCTCGGGACGGCGAAAAAATAGCTTGTTCCACATGTGAATCCCTAGAAGATGCAATGGTGGGTTTAGACTTGAACAGCTTCAAAGTAAGGGAAATCGCCCCTCAACTAACGGAAATAATCCAAAAAACTAAGCACATACGCCATTTTGGCGCCAACGCCCTTGAACTCTGCTACGTTGCAGATGGCACCACGGATGCTTTCATTGATATCCGCGGAAGACTCAGAACAACCGATATGGCAGCCGCCTTCTTAATAGTTAAAGAGGCAGGAGGAACAATGACCACGCCACTTGGTGACCTCTTGGACGTTACGCTATCCCCTGAACAGAAGGTAAAATTCGTAGCTTCTGGAAACTCGCAAATCCACAAAGCAATCCTCAATCTGGTAAAACCTTAATGTTGAAACTTCTGCTGCCCAGCCCAGCGGCTCTCATTAAAACTAAAAAAACAAACACCCTTGTCATAGCCGACCCACACTTAGGCTGGGAGATGGCTCTCCGAGACCGAGGAATCCACGTTCCAACCCAAACACCCAAGATCCTGCAAAAACTGGTGGCTGTGCTTTCCAAACACAAGCCTGACACGCTTTTGATTCTCGGAGACGTAAAATACAGTGTGGTTTCAGCCAAGTCTGGCGAATGGCATGACATACCTGAATTCTTCTCAGAACTAAAAAAACATGTAAAAAACATAAGCATAGTGCGTGGCAACCACGACGCAAATCTCGAACCATTACTGCCAGAAAAAATAAAACTCCTCCCAGCAGCAGGTGCAATAGTGAGTGATGTCGGGCTTTTCCACGGTCATAAATGGCCATCCCCCACGCTATTAAAGTGTAAAACGCTGATAATGGGACACCTCCACCCAGTCGTAGTCTTCCGAGACCCATCTGGATTCAAGATAACCCGCCAAGTGTGGGTGAAAGCCCACTGCGACACCACTCAACTGGCCAAAACGTTGCTGCAGAAACAACGAATACGCATTAGAGGCACACCACAAGAGACTGCGCAAAAACATTACCATCTCAAGCCACGCACAAATCAAATTTACATCATGCCCTCATTCAACGATTTCTTAGGCGGCAGACCCATAAACGAAACAAAACCAAGAAAAAAAGGGCAAACCCCAACCATGATAGGGCCCGTTCTACGGTCAGACGCAGTCGACTTAAACAACTCGGAAATTCATCTTTTAGATGGAACATACCTCGGAACCCTAACCCAACTCAGAAGACCGTGAAAAACAGCAATAACAGCATCAATGCAACAGCGGATCTAACTCACCATATTTGGATCCTCACAGAAATTTATTGTAGAAACGGTAGAGGGGACTACTCGTATTGGCGTGGAAACAGCCCATAAGCATGCAGAAAACGGCGCTCGACAAATTCGCTGCAGTCTAG
>SMTZ1_10001415_pt1 | contig 24036 bp, 22 predicted proteins | sample DeeMarSWOR136_30_FD_25667 | JGI IMG/M metagenome (IMG submission 25667) | reverse complement strand
ATAGGTACTAAAATTTCTTCATTGTCTTTTACATTTTTTAAATTTTCTAAGGTAGTTTTAGTATTTAAGATATTTCCTAAAGATGCGTTTAAAAGATCCAACTGACCAAGGAACATGTCGCGTTGGTCTTTTAAATATTTAAATCTATATACTAATTCTTGAGCTTGTTGATTAGATTCCATATTTCTTTTCCTATTAACTTATGATTATAGAGATAATTCTCTGATTAGATAATCTTGACACTCATCAGCAGAAATTTCTTTAATTTCTTGAATTTTAATTTGCCGTCGAAGAAGTCCGATACTGGTGATTTGAGACAACGCTTTCTCCAACGCGTCCTCCTTTCTTAATGCTCGTACTTCTTTTCGAAATAAATACTTCTTATAATTTCTGGTATATGTTCCTTGAATCCTGAATATTTTAATCTCCGATGACATTTTTTTTCAAATCATATAATTCTAAGATTCTAAAAAATAGTGATTGTTAAACTAAATTTTGCTTTGTAAATTAAATTTTCTATTTTATTTTCATGAGAGGTACTGTTTTAATTAAAATTGTAAAGACAGGGCATTTCTATAAAGAAAGTACATTAGTAAGTCTCATCATTTCTGGACCTGTGCTTGCTTGTCCAAAAACTCCACTGTGATCATTAACAATCGCCCCTGCGCTTAAATATGGGATACCGCGATTAATTGTTGATACATCCGTCTCATTAACCTTTAAAATTGATTTAATTTGCTCGATTTCATCATCTTTTGTTAGAGGATGTACAACACAACCATTATTATTGGCTAACGAAATTGATCCTGGAAGATAAGAATCTGCAAATTCATAAACTACAACCTCAACATTTAATATATCCTCAATTTCTTTTCTGTTTTTTTTCAAGAGGGAGCTGATTATCGCTCCCTTATCATTACAGAGAATTAAATTTCCAAAGGCATTGTCAATTGAGTTGAGAACTCCTATCCTTGCAGAACCACCGATATTTGTCTTTAATTTGTCTATTTCTTCCTCTTTCATGATGTTAGGAACAATAATACCATATTTATTAGATGCGGTATATACTCCTATGAGATTTGAATTATTAATAGTTATGGGATATAGAGGTTCATCAAATACTGATTTCAATTTTTTTAACATCGAATTGAGTATTAATCTCGGATATAGGATATAAGAATTATTGGCTGCTAAGTAAATTCCTATTAAACTTCCACCAAAGATTTGGGATTTTAAAATAGTCAATTATTAAGGTTTCACCAAAAGTTCTTTTAAAGTGTAATAATTCCTCTAAAAGACATTAAAATAAATAATTAATTAAGCTAAATAGACAACTACTAAACCATCAATATTCTTAGTAGCCCTTACTTTTAACTTTCTAGGAGGTTTTTTGATTCCCCTTTTCCAAATTCTTTCATTAACTTCTTGTGAAATAACTAAAGATTCTGGTTTAAAATGACGCTCCATATATTCTCTAAGAAATCTAATTGACTTTTTTGCCCATTTATTTCTAGGCCCTCGTCTTGCTTTTGTTAAAGGGACAATATAAATCCTTTCATCGATAATCTCCTCTTTAGGAACTTCAATTGCTTCTGGTTCTTCGAATTCCTCAACTTCCTCTTCGAAAATTTCACCAACTTCTTGTTCTTCAGAGATCTTATCTAAACTGAATTCTTCGATTTCTTCAATCTCCTCTTCAATTTCTTTCTCAACTTCACTTTCTTCTTCGATCTCTTCTAATTCCGATTCTAAATCGTCTAAACTTATTTCCTTACTTTTTTTTTTTGCCATTAATTATCAATTTAGTATATCAATTTAGTATATATTTATTAATAGGTTTTAATCTCTTTTTAACCGTCTATTCCTCCATTCTCGTCGGGTATAGGGACTTGATCTCACTTTGCCCCCGGTTCTCAAAATAATCCAGCTCGGGATTGATTTACTCTGGTTTAATTTCTTAGCCCTTCTTAATTTTGAGGGTAAGTTTTTATTTCTAGCCATTTAATATCATCTTTGGTATAGATAACTTAAAAATTCTTGATTTTGAACTCCTTTTTCTTATCTGCTATTTGTTCTAATAATTTTTTGAATGCTGCATCCGATAATTGTCCTCTTAAACGTCCTGATTGGGCTAATTGAATTAATTGTAATTCTATTTGTTCTGCGAATTCGGGTTTAACCATTCTAATATTTTCTAATCTCTGACGTCCTTCTTGCGAAAGAATTTTTCGCATAATTTGATATTTTTGTGTTTCAAATTCTTTTTGTTGTGCTTGTGCTATTTCTTGCTGTGCTGCCTGCTGCTGTAATTGTGCAAGTTTTCTTCTTCTTAACTCTTCTAATTCTTCATCATCACTCAAAATTTATCACATCAGAGGTTTTTTTAAATATTTTTAAATTTATTTTCTTAAAATAGCATAAGATGTACGATCTAAGAGACTTTTTCCCTCGGAAGAGAGTTTTCTTCCATTTTTCTCAGTTTTTGTAATTAACCGAGCATTTTCCAATTGTTGTAAGCAAACTCTGACAATTTTTCCGCTTCCTTTTGCGCTATGACTTAAACCAGATCCCTTCCTATTTCTCCCCCCATAAAATTTCCGTAATCGATTCACACCTATTGGACCAAACTTATTTACCTTTCTTAGTAATGAAGCACATCTTATATACCAAAAGTTTTCAGAATCAAGAGGTGCTAATTCTTTAAAAAATGCTGTTTTCCAAAACTCACTTCCTTTAGGAGGTTTAATTTCTGGATACTCTTTTAATTTTTCTGCCACTGTTCGAATCAAAGTTCCAGGTTCGACGACATATATCGACATGCTAATATCTTTAATTCAATAGTTCTTTAATTTAATTATAATATTATATATTACTTTTAATTTTAAAAGTAAAGATAAATTAAAAATTTTTGGTATTTTGCTATTCTAGGTATGGTTTATCAAAAAGAATTTAAAAAAGTATTGATATCGCAACCCCATTGCACATTAGGGAAGAGAGGAATCACAGATGAGTTCATAAATCACGTAATTCAGCTATTAAAGAAATATAAAATCGTAAAAATCAAAGCATTAAAATCAGCGGCAAATAAAAATAATATAAGTGAAATTGCTAGCAAAATCGCAAATGCAACGAATTCTCATTTACTAGATGTGAGAGGAAAAATATTTATCATTTCTAAATATCCTATTAAGAGACAACTTTAAGAAAATGTCCCCTAAAAATATTATCAAAAGCATTGCCATATCTCGTATGATTTTTCTATTCGAAAGGGCTCATGAAATATTTCCTGAAAACAAAGAATTGGCAAATAGATATGTATACTTAGCAAGAAGATATGCTCAAAGAGCAAAAATTCAAATACCTCCTATTTGGAAAAAACGAATTTGTCATAAATGCAAAAAATTTCTTTATCCTGGCATAAATTGCCAAATAAGGATGCAATCCCGAAAAGGCAAGGGTTCCCATGTTTCTATGACTTGTTTAGAGTGTAATAAAATTACAAGATATTATATTAAAACAAAAACATAATTAGATTTGTAAAGAATGCCTTTAATTATGATTTTAGTTGATTGTGGTTTAGAATTAATCCCAAATCAAATCAGAAATCATCCCGCTGTAAAAAACAATATAAATAATAAATTATATTCTTCTCAACTATTAGATAATGCCATTCATCATTCTGCAATGAAAAACCTAAAGAATTTCCAAAAAAGAGGTCGACCGGATATTGCTCATATATGCATACTTAATGCCCTAGGATCTCCATTAAATAAAAGTGGATATCTCGATTTATTTATCCATACTGCAAATAATAAAATTTTTAATATCAAACCTGAAATTAGAATAAATAGAAATTTTAATAGATTTAAAGGATTAATGGCAAAATTATTGATAGATGGACAAATTAAATTAGCAAAAAATTCATCAATAATACCATTTGACGGCAACTTAAAAGATCTTACAGAAAGATTTAATGATGCTCAGGTAATTTTATTTTCAAGCAAGGGTGAGTTAGTAAAAAATTATCGAGATTTATTTTCTGCGGATCTTTCTAAAAATTATATCGTTATCATTGGAGGATTCCAGAAAGGAACTTTTTCAAGTGAAATTCTACAACTATCTGATATTATCATTTCAATTTCTAAAAATTCATTAGATGCTAGTATCGTAGTAAACCGAATTATTACGTATTACGAATTAATAAATAATATTCTCTAATCTTACCAAAATCAGTAAAATTAAAAGAAATGTTATATTAGTATAATTAGTAATTTTTTCCTATCTTTATGCGTTCGTAGTGTAGTTGGTAAGCATATTGGCCTTCCAAGCCAGCGACCCGGGTTCAAATCCCGGCGGACGCATTTTAATCAAATATTAGATTTTTACATTTTTAAATTTTCATTTTTAAACTAATCATTAATTTTTGCAAACAAAAAAGTATAAATATCAATTCTTTTATGATTTTATCAGAAAAAAACGCTCTCTAATAAATATTGCTTCATCAACCATTTGCTTTCATCCTTTTAATATGAGCGTTTTTTTTTATTTATTCTTATTTGAAATCACATTATATTTAGCTTTTATTTGTTATTACGGTGAGAACGTCTATATCTTATAATAAAAACAATTAAATTTTCCTCATTTTTCCATTAATTGGGAAAAAATGCCCGTTCATTTTGCTTTCATCCTAAGAATTTTCGCGCTTATTTAACGGGTATTTTTTTCTTTTTAATTAATCAGAAAAAAGATTGCTTACATTTTCGTCATTTTAATCTATTAAAAATAAAAAACAACTCTGCTTCATTGATTTTAATAGACTAATTAAAAAAATTTCTACTAAATTTAACATATCTATTGCTCAATAATGGTTATATATAAGGAAAAAGCATTTAAAACCGCAATTAATAAGCTAAAATTTCCAGATTCGTGGTTTTGGGCTCGCTATACTATAAATCCCTACTCTGGGTGTGAACATGCATGCATTTATTGCGATGCGAGAAGCCAGCGTTATTATTTAGAAGATTTTGAAAATGAGGTTATTATAAAAAAAAACATCGACAAAATATTAAATAATAAAATAAATAACGCACGAAAATTCTTGCCTGATGTCATTGCGGCTGGTGGAGTAAATGATGCGTACCAACCGATTGAGAAAGAAGTTGGAAACACTCGAAAAATATTAAAAATTTTAGCAAAATATAAATTACCGGTAAATATCGCAACCAAATCTCATTTAATTACCAGAGATATTGATCTTTTTAGAAAAATTGCAAAGGATACGTGGTGTACCATTGGTTTCTCAATTACTACTATGGATGAAGCTCTAGCAAAATTTTTGGAACCTTTCTCTTCGACTCCTGCTGAACGACTAGAAGCTTTAAAAGCCATCAAAAATCAAGCACCTAACGTTCAAGTTGGTACCTATTTTATGCCAATAATACCTTTTTTAGAAGATAATGAAGAGAATCTCGAAGCTGTAATAAAGAAATCTAAAGAAGCAGGCGCAGATTTTGTGTTATTTTCTCCAGGATTGACGATAAGGGATTTACAAGCAGAATATTTCATTAAGAGACTTAGGGGTAGTAAATACAAAAAAATTGTTCAACCTCTATTAGACCTGTATAAAGGTCAAATATATCCTCCTGCAGATTATAATCGAAAAATACATACATTTTTATTTAGCTATTGTGAAAAATACAAATTATCTATTAGAGTAAAAAGATGGATTCCATCCGATTATCGCAAATGGAACTACAAAATTTCAGAACTTCTACTTAATAAGGAATATATTGATGCAATTCGAACGGGCAAATCTAATAAAATAATGATGTGGGCAGGATTAAATTTAAACAATATTGACGAATCAATTTTAGATATTTATAGAAGGGGGGATTTGCCAAAATTAAAGAATTTTAATAAGAAGATTATCGAATTTATTGAACCTTATCTTGTAAAAAGTAAAGATTTAAAGCGAAAAACTGGATTAGATCAATTTTTATAATTAAGGAGTCATTTATCGAAATGGTTGAGAATATATGGATAAAACCAAAGTCTATGTCATAAAAAGAAAATCTAAAGAAACAAACCAGGAAGTAGTCGTAAGAACACTTAATATAGTGCCCTTAAAGAAATATCTTAGCAATTCTGAGAGCACCATATTGATTAAACCGAACTATGTGACATCAGATCATTCTAACACAGGGAATGTTACATCAACAGACACTCTGGAGGGTATTATATTGTATTTAATTGAAGAAGCAAAAATATCACCGAATAAATTAATCGTGGCTGATGGTGGAAGCTATTCAACGGACAAAACTATGAAAATTAATAATGTGTTCAAATTAGAACAATATGGCATAAAGATTTCCAATCTAAACAACGATAGTCTGGTAAATAATGTGAAAATTCCGAATTATTTTGCCTTAGATTCCGTAAATATAGCTAAAACTGCTATGGATGCGACATGTATAATTTCTGTTCCATCTCTGAAAACACATAATATGGCTAAAACGACGTTAAGTCTTAAAAATATGATGGGAACGATTTCACCAAAGGGTATTATGCATTCTAACCTCCATCAGAAAATCGCAGATTTAGTCTCAGTTTTACGCCCCAAAATGAAATTTCAATTAATTGATGGAATTATCGGTTCAAACGGTTCCGAACTAAGTGGTAAGCCAATAATTATGGATTTAATTATAGCTGGAGAAGATCCTGTTGCTGTTGATAGAATAGGAAGCGAAATAATTGGATATAGTATAGATAAAGTCAAATATCTAAAATATTGTGAGAAAAAAGGGCTGGGAACAACAGACTTAGATAAAATTGAAATTATTGGAAATTCTATTGAAGAAGTCTATTATAAATTCTAATGCCAAATTAAACAAACTTATCCTTTTAGAAATATTTATATTTTTCCAACATGCTACTCAATAAAGGTTACTAATATTTTCTCTATTTATTTGGTAAGACGTTTATTTAAAAAAGAAGTAAGTGGGATTTATAGAAAGTATTAAAATAGATGATCATGTCTATTCTGTTTTGTTGCGTTTACTAAAAAATAAGGCAGGAATCAACTTTGAATATTATAGAAAGAATTTCATCGAAAAAAGAATAAAATCTAGAATGATTAGAATTCCTTGTAAAAAACTAGAAGAGTATTATGATTATTTGTTTTCTCACGACGAAGAGATCAAAAATTTTATTGAAAATTTTACTATAAATTATACTCACTTCTTCAGAGACTGGGAGGTATATAAAACTTTTCAAGATTTATTTCTCGCATGCTTAAATAAGAAAACAGAAGAATTCACACGATTTATCAAACCTAGCTCTTCTAAATTAGAGAAATTTCGCAGTAAGGATAACTACAAGAAAAATCAGAAAAAACAGAAAAATCGCGATAATGATATGGATCCCTTTGCCTTAAATGTGTTAACAATTTTAAGTCCACTTTCCCTATTCCGTAAAATAAAAGACCCTAATACTTCGAAAAATAAAATAAATATTTGGAGTGCGCCGTGTGCTTCTGGAGAAGAACCTTATACAATAGCAATGATTCTTGATAATCTCGAGCGTATAATACATAATTTTCCGGATTTCAGAATATTAGCTTTAGATATAGATAAAGATGCTTTAACCAAAGCAAAATTGGGGATATATGAAGAAATGGCAATGAAAGAGATCCCGGAATATTTTAAAAGAAACTATTTCAAGAAAAAGGAAACACACTTCGGATTTAAATATGTTATCAATGAAGAAATTAAGAGAAAAGTAGAATTTATTGATGAAGATCTTACTAAGGGTCATATGAAATCATTCAAGTATGATATTCTTTTTTGTCGCTACTTATTAATTTACTTTAACCGAATTAATCGTGACAAATTTCTTAAAAATATTGAAAATCAGTTAAATGTAGGAGGTTTATTAGTACTAGGGAAAACAGAAACTCTATTTAATAACCATCCTGTTTTGAGATTAGTGGATGAGAAAAATCATATTTATATAAAGTCCTATTAAAAGTTTAGTTTTCAAATTTCTAAAGTTAAATTAAAAACCATTACCTAAAAAGGTAGAATTCACTTAGAAAATAAATCATTTGCAATGATTTCAGTAGGATTGAATATATTTGTATCCCCAGCCCAATCTTTTAAAATATTCCGATAAAGAGTTTCGAATTTATCAACGAATTCCTTTAAAACAATCTTGGCAAAATTTAATTCTTCAGAAGTATATAATACACCTGAAACTATACTGCCAGGATAAATTATTACATTTTCACCTTTCTTTTTGATAACTGAAATTTCTTTACTTGCTCCACCCGTTTCAGTTAATCCTTGAAGCATTATATTGATACTAGCAATAGCCGCAGATATTAAGTGTTCGTCCATCAACTCTTTTTTTTCGCTGAATATTTTATAGTACAAGCAAATTCCAGCGGAATTCACCAAATAAATAGCTTCAATTTTATCCTGCCAGTCAAATTCATTAAAAGGAGGTAAACTAAAGAAAAAGTAAGAAAGAATTACCACAGAAATCAACTGGAGAACAGCACCAATCATTCTACCCTCAAATCCATAAAGCCTTATTAGCGCATCAGTAGTTAGTAAAAAACCAATCAACATGAAAGCAAGTCCACTGAATAAGAGCATTCCTTTCTTTTTTAACTTCTTCATGAATTTGACTAAGTACACCATGAAATATGAGAGGAAGACAGGCCAAAAAATATATGTTACGGTCTGTGTTATTGTAATATCGATAAGAAATAAAATTAGAAATAGTAAAGCGCAAATAAAAAATACGATAGTAAATAAAAATTTTTTAAACAGAAAGACTTCATACTTTTCCACACAATAGAGTAAAAAAAAAGTTGCTATCATCATTGTAAAATAACCAAAATTTAGAAATAACATTCTGACACTACCTTGATTCCAAATAAGAAAGGGTGATACAATTTCATCTGAAGAATAATAATCTCCTATAATAAAAAAGAACCACATAAGTGAAAAACCAAAAAAAACAAAGAAATATCCAAGATCCTGCAAATTTCTAAACTTTTTTTCCTGTCTAAAATATCGAAATAAAAAAATAAGACTAAATTCAAACCCTGTAATAATAAAAATCCATTCCATTATTAGCAATGGCAATCTTAATTGTCCAGAAATGGGAAATTCAAGAAATATCATTTTAACCTCTACTATTTTAGTATATTTTCAATTAAAACATCAAAACTGCCAAAAAGTTGTTCTTCGCTCCCTTTCAAATTGTCTAACTCTTTCAAAATTTCTTTATAAAAAGATTCAAACTGGTTCTTTATTAATTTTAGTATATAACTATTAGATTTTAGATCTTTTTTAACGATTAGAGCGTAAATTATATGAGAGGAGATACCAGAACCATATTCTAATAATATTAATGAATCTGGTTGCTGAATTTTATTAATTGCCTCTCCTTTAGTATTCGTTATTTCAGAAAGAACCATATCGATGCCGATAATTCCAACAGAAAAGAGCTGTTCATAACTTTTTTCCTTCTGCTCTGACTTAATTTTAGAAAAATCGCGGCTATATAAACAAATATTATTTTTTTGGTTAATTATAAATAATTTCAATATATTTCCCTCCCACTTAAAACCAAATAAAGCGGGAAATGTATATAAACCCACTAATGTTAATAGGAAACCAATGATTAATAGTGAAATTCCCACAAAAAATATTATAATCGTGTACTCTGAGCTAATAAAAAGTATTATCATCTCTAAAATAGAAAATATTAATATTATACTCAGTATATTTCCAATAAATATCTGGAATATTCCAGTTCTGAAAAATAATTTATTTAAAGGAAGTCCCTCATGCTTTATTTTTAAATAACGATAAAAAATATAGAAAATTAATTGAATGCCTAAAATAAATGCCGTTAAATATATCAAAAATTGTAGTTCTTCAATAATAGTTAATTGATAAAGCATGCCTTATACCAAAATCCATACTGTATATAAAATTTAAAAATTCTTACATATACCAGTTTTAAAAAAGGAATAATTAAAAGGATATTTAAAATTTTAGTTTTTAACTTTAAAGTGCTGAATCAAAATGTTTTTGTCCCCTCAAAAAGATAAATCATTTACTTATAACACGCGGAAAATTTTATATGATATTTCTTACTTTACAAAATATCTTATTTCGAAATAAATTTATTATTTCTAAGATAAGATAAAAAGTTTTATCATCGATGCCAAGGTGGCGTAGCCCGGGAAGTTCAAGAGGTTTTCTCTACTTGGGTAAGAACGCACCAGATTAATCGGAATTGCCGATAAAGGTGAAACTGAAGATCTGGGTATCGAGCAAATCTGAGAAATTCTCTCGATTTCGACAAGGTTCAAAAAAAAGTCTTATAAAAGCCTTTTGGAAACTCCCTCTCTTGGCATACTAATTTTCGCCCGATCTTAATTTTAATGATCTTATAATGTTCTCTAATTTAATTTTAATACCTTGAACTATTATCCATTTTAATTTAATTTATATCAAATTTCTGTTAAAAACAAAAAATTTGAAGATTGTCCTAATCAAAATTGAAAAAATGAGAGGAAATTACTTTGTTCAGTGAAAAAACTTGTCAACGATGTGGGATATGTCTTGAGCAGTGTCCTTTTTTGCAATTGCCAATAGAGAAAGCTAAGGAGGAGATTTCTCATATGATTGAAACGAGAAAGTCCAGATTAATAATTCAAAACTGCGCAGGTTGCTCTTATTGTAATATGATATGTCCTACTCAATCAAATCCATGGGCACTTAGAAGGGAAATTCGGATGAGAAAAATCCAAGAAAGAGGTGTGCTAAGTTTAACGCTTATTACTGAGGAAATCCCTCATAATCTTATGACAATCGGTTTAGAGATTGATTCTGAGGAGAAAAGCGGGGATTTAGAGAAATACATAAATCCTCCAAAAAGTAAGGAGATGTTTTATTTAGGCTGTGCTATTCCATATCTTTTTCCAAATTTGGCTAAAACTAAATTGCTCGAGGATTTACCACTAGTAGGAGGCATAAAATATTGTTGTAGTAGTTATACTTATATTTTTTTTGGAGAGGTTGAAGCACAGTTAAAGGGGAAGGAATTTTTAGATAAATTTAGAAAACAAGAAGTAGAAAAACTTATTTCTTTCTGTCCCGGCTGTGAACATATCATTAAAGGTGTTTACCCCTCAATTGTAGAAGGATTCAATATACAATGTCAAAATATTATTGATTATCTGATTGAAAAGTATCATAAAGGTGAATTAGTTTTTAAGCATAAGATAAATCAGAAAATAACTTTTCAAGATCCTTGTCCCTGGAGAAAGTTAGATAATAAAATATACGAGGGTCCGAGAGAACTTATTGAAATAATGGGAGCAGAGTTTGTGGAAATGAACCATAATAAGGAAAAATCTTTATGTTGTGGAGCCCCAGTTGCGACATTTAATAGAGCATTAGGAAAAAAAATTGCAAAGATGAGAATAAAAGAAGCAACAAAGGTAGGTGCTGATTCTATTGCTTTTATTTGTACTGGGTGTCTTACTAGACTTTCCAGATATGCGTTATCGAAAAATATAGAACCATATTATATTACTGAATTAGCACAAATGGCAATTGGAGAAAAACCACTTCATAAAATTATAGAAAATTCGAAACAAATTGAAAGCCATCTTTTTAAAAAAGTCAGTGAGAATCCAAATTTAATGAAAGAAAGATATATCATTAAAAATGGTAAAATCATACAAATTTAATTCTCCTATCAATATTTTAGGTGGAAATTTTAACTCTATTATTTATTTCAACTTCAATAAATCAAAATTTTTTTATCAAAATTCGTAAATCAATAATAAGTGCTAATTAATGATTATTAGATAGATAATAGATATAATTTAAAACAAGCTATGATTAATCTACATTAAAATATTTTTAATAAAGTGATAATATGAGTTCAGAACAAAAACCACAACCACAACCAAAACCAAAACCAAAACCAACAAAGAAAGAAAAATCAAGTTGGGAAGGTGTTGAGGGATTTGCGAAGTGGTTGGGGCAATATTGCTGGATATTTGTGTTAATTGAAGGAGTTCTATTTATAATCTGGGGGATAGTGGGATTAGCATGGCTTGCTGCAGCGGAGGCTGCTGTTCAAGAAGTACCTGGTGCTGCTGCTGCTGTAGCATATGATATCGCATTGGCAAGACTTACATATACATTGTGGATAATAGGCGGAATATTAGGGATTATTTTCGCAGTCGCATTAGTGAAGCCTAGATTTTCAAATAAATGGGCTGATAAAGACTATGATTACTTATTGAATGATGTTGTAAAGATTGGAAGTTTGAGAATTCCATTGTTTCTTATCATCGGAATAGTCTTAGAAATCCTTATGTCATGGTGGGGCGGTTTAATCATTATTATTCCTCTATTATTATTGATTTTCATGGGGCCAAAAGAATATAAATGGAAAGAATAATGAAAATTTAAATTAAAAAAATTTACTATTTTTTTTTTTTCTATTAGGATTTATAGTGTTCCTTTTAGTTTAATTTAGTTTTAATTATTTGAATTATTTTCTTCATTATATAAATTTGTCTTTAGATAATAATATTAGTGAAGAAAATGGCAAAATTTTTAACCCAAGCGATTAATGATGAGATTCTTGAGAAGTTAAGCCTTGAGAATCGATATAATTTCTTAAATACTTGCGTAAAGCCTATGTTATCTTCTGATGAGATGAGTTTTCTTAAACAAGTGGAAGAGTTCTGTTTAAATTATGAAAAAACAAAAAATATCACTCATGGGCCTGATGAGGATATTTATGATTGGGTTTCGGATTTCGGTAAAGAAGGCTATATCACTCGAGCTCATAAATTTGAAATGCTTGATTTGAATTATAATCCCCATGGATTAACTGCCGAACTAATGAGAGCGTTAAGTCTTTGCTTTTTTGATCCTCAAGTATTGATGATGTTTGGTGCCACAATATTAGCTATTAATCCACTTGAAGCGCATCATGAGAATGTTCCCGTAAGATTGAATGCTTTAAAAGATGTTGTAACAGGGAATTCACCAGGATGTATCTTAATTACAGAACCAGAACGCGGTTCTGATGCAGTACATCAATTAACAACTTGTGATGAGCAGCCAGATGGAAGCTTTTTACTCAATGGAAGAAAAATCTATAACACTAACGCCCCCAAATCGAAATGGGCTGTGGCATATGCAACTGCTGAAAAGAATGTCGGGAGCAAAATGGCTCAATTTTTAATTGATACATCTTGGGATGGATGGAATTGTGAAAGAGTCTATATTCCTTGGGCCCCTAAATTATATATCGGGAGTGAAAAATTAGATAACTTGCGAATCCCGAAAGAGTACGTTTTAGGAGGCATCGGGAAGGGCAGAGATCATTTATTTGAAGGTTTAGTTGTTGAGAGAATTATGATTGCTACCCAAAACATCTGTGAAGCTTGGAACAGCATTGCTCATGCTGGAATCTACTCGAACATGAGAAAACAATTTGATCAGCCAATAATACAATTTCAAGGCGTAGGAATGCTTCTCGCCGAATTATTTGCGAGAACCCAAACATTAACATATGGATTATTGAAATTTTGCGAAGATTATGATAAATTAGCCGAGAAACATAGAGGGCAACATTCTATTCCTCCAAATATCAGTAGATCTTTAGTAGCTATTGCAAGTCAATTCAAATATGCATGCGCTGATTTAAGCAAAAATGTTTGCTATGAAGCTGGGAATCTCATGGGTGGTGCTGGGCTTTGTGATAACACTTTGATGCACGATCTCATCAATATTTCAAGGATACAAGAGATTGTAGGGGGATCTCGTCAGATTCAATTATACATTATTATGAACGCATTAAGCTCAATTTTTAAAATCTTATAGCCCAAATATTATCTTTTTTTTTCCTTTTTCATATTATAACAAATTTAAATAATTTTTACACACAAAATTTTGCAGATAAAACCAATCTGAGATTTTTATCAAATTTTTATATTGTTCTATCGCAGTAGAATTTTGAAATTGACATAAAAATAAATATAACTTTTTTTATATTAATTTCAGAATTATTTTTTGGGGTATAGGTATGAGAAAAATAAGGGTAGTGATTTTGTTAATCTTACTTATCATTCCAAGTATTTTCATACTGTTTAATGCGTCAACTACTACAAATCTCACTTCTTTTGAAAATGATAAGGATTATAATCAAAATTATTATGATCAGAATAATGCACCTTTGACAAGCGATGATTCATATGAAGATAACGACGTTTTTACTCAAGCTAAAAATATTCCGAAGGGATGGTATTCTCTTATGAGCGAAGATGATGATTGGTTTAAAATATGGGTAGAAAATGGAGAGGAATTAGGAATTGAAACCCATTTTGTCCACGTTTTTGGAGACTTGGATTTAGAACTGTTTAATTCTACGGGTTTTTCAATTGCATGGTCCATGACTTCGAATGATTATGAAAATGTTAACTGGATTGCTCAATACACTGGTTACTATTATATTCGGATTATTAATTATGCGGTACCCAATAACTACGATCTTAATATCTTTAATACTGGTGATAAATATGAAATAAATAATGATTTTTGGAGTGCCTCTGAGATTTATAAAGGATATTACCATTTAAATAAAAGAACAGATGATTGGTATAAATTCTATTGTGAATGGGGGAAATTACAGACTGTTGATATATACTTTAATCAAACCTACGGAGATTTAGATTTAGAGATTTATGAGGAGTCTAATCCATTTCTTGCTTATATTAGAAGCGATTCTTTAACTAATGATGAATCTCTTACGTTTACTGCTAACTATTATGGTTTTTATTATATAAGGGTATATGGAAAAACATCTTCAGTTGAAAATAACTATGATATGAAAATTAGAGGTTCAGAAATCACAATATTCCAAGAGGATTTTGAGGGAGCTATATCACCTAAATGGTCGGGAATTGGAGGAAATAATTATATGCATTTGACTTCGCGAGATAAATCAACTGGATCATATAGTTTATGGTGTGGAAATGAAAGTTCTGGCACATATGATAAAAAAAATGGCAGTATTAGCCTCCCTTATACAGAATCTGCAATAATTAATAGTTTAAATTTAAAGGAATTTTGTTATGTTGAACTAATTTTTGATGCTAATATTTCAATAGGATTTGGAGAAAAGATAAGTCTTTCTGTCAGTGTTTTAGGGAATCAGTATTATCTTAATCCGAAATATACAAACAATATATTCGAAATGGGTGGAACTTCAGATAATACTATAGGATGGGAGACTATTGTAATAGATTTATCTTTCTTTTGTGGTTTTGAGGATATTGATCTCATCTTTTCTTTCGAGGCCGACGATTTTGATAATAATTATGAGGGAGTCAAACTTGACAATATTCTTATAAAGGGCTTTAAGGATGATTATATCTTAGGGAATTCACTTGGCATTAGCGTTGGAAATGAATTTTATTATTATTTTCCATATATAGATCATTATACATGGAGTAATGAAATTTTCGGTAAAGACTTTTATTTACATTCTGGAGCTAACATAAAATTAGAAATCTTCTCTATAACTGATGAAGGATCTTATTGGAATATAGTTGCTAGATTCTGGGAACCTTGGGATGATTTTGATGAGCTTAAAGGAACAGATGAGATACAATATCGAATTTATAAAAATCCCCTTAATATGAAAGGGGGCAATGATTTCTTTATTCCAAGTGGCAATGTTATGGAATATTTGGGTCGAGCCGATAATTATGATGGTTATTGGACTGCTACTAATGGTTATAATATTGAACACTGGTACGAATCATATTGGGGTGAATATAGCATTGAATTTTGCTATGATGATTTCAGAGTACATTTAAAATATCGATCAAATGGAGTATTAGAAGGGATGATAATTCATAAAAACTTTAACGGGGAAAGAATATTTGAAATGTGGCGAGGCGAACCTTATGAAGACGATGATGAAGATGATGAGGACGATGAAGAAAGAAGAGCTGTACCTGGATACGACCCTCTAATTATTATTTCTCTTGTTTCAGTTGTCTCAATCATTATAGTTAAAAAGATCAAAAAATCAAAAAAATAGTTTTTTTCATATTTTTATTTTATTTTTTATGTCAAGTTCTTAAAGCACAATTTAAAATTTATTAAGAACAAAAAAAGAAAAAGAAAAAAATGAAGATATAGACGTTTAAGGAGTAAATGTTTGGTTCATATTGCTTTTAGTTAGTTCAAAACCTATTTCTACGTTTGGTATTTTCTCAGATTCAAGGGAAAGTGTGTGTTTCCCCTCTGTTAATTTAGCTAAAAAGGATTCGTCTAACTTAAAAACAACGACAATTTCATCCCCCATCGCAACTGTTCGACCGCCCATTTTGCCTCCGAGGGCATCTTGAAAAGAAAAACTTTCTCCTTTATGGTAAACACGAAGACTTTCCTTAATCAAGTTAATATTTGGAGCACCCTTTGAAATATCTATTTGCTCACCGTCAAGCAAAAGTTTACCATGTTCCGATGGATCAATTTCATCAACATCTATATCACCTAAATCTTCCTTTGCGGGGACCCCAAATGGCATTAACACATTGAGGGCTACAAGTTTTACGCTATCTACTTTCCCATCTCCATTAGTATCTACCGTGTAAACGCTTTTTTTCGGAGGGAATACTTTTTTAATCATTGCTGTAGGTACTTTTAAATTCTTTAAATCTTCTAAATTCATAGGATATCAACTTTGAAATTTTGAATTGCTTATTAAGTTTTAATTCTAAAATGTGTTTTCTAATTAAAAAATTCTCTCTTTTATGAATTTATAGAGGTAGGATTATAAGATTTGGGAGGAAATGAACAAGTAATTTGGATTTTATTCCCTATCTCTTATTTATTTATCTCTGAAATTTTCACAGGACGATGCTCTTCAAATGATCTCTGAGCTGCCATTGCTACTAATACATTTTGTAACCCATCAGCTCCATTAGGAGAGGGATCCATGTTATTTTTAAGGCAATCGAAGAAATATTTTAACTCGGTCGCATATGATTCCATATACCTTTCCAAGAAAAAGTGGGGAATTTTATCAATATTTGTGCATTCTGAAGTATATATTCGAACGGTGTTTGTAGCCTCATTATCTGCTATCACGCATCCGTTTGATCCAAAAACTTCTACACGTTGATCATAACCATAGACCGCTTGACGTGTATTATCTATTATTGCTAATGCTCCATTCTTAAATTTTAATATTGCGACTGCAGTATCAATATCGCCGGCATTTCCAATTTCAGGATCAATAAGCACTGCTCCACTAGCATAAACTTCTTCCACCTCGCTTCCCGCTTGGTATCGTGCCATATCCCAATCATGAATAGTCATGTCTAAAAACATTCCCCCTGAAACTTTAACATATTCTATTGGAGGTGGTGAAGGATCCCGAGATGTTATTTTAATTATCTGTGGTGTTCCTATTTGTCCTGAAACTACTGATTCGTGAACCCGCATGAAATTTCGATCAAAGCGTCTATTGAATCCGACCATCAATTTTACTTGCTCTTTATCAACAACTTCTAAGGTTTTTTTAATTCGTTCTATATCAACATCAATGGGTTTTTCACAAAATACGTCTTTTTTCGCTATAGCTGCTTTTTGAATAAATTCTGAATGAGTATCTGTAGAGGACGCTATTATAACAACATTTATTTCTGGATCTGTAAAAATTTCACTAGTATTAGTTGTGAGATATAAATTGCCAATCTCAGAGGCCCATTGCTTCAATTTATTATCCAGCTTGATATCAGCCACAGTTTTTAATTTCACTTCAGGCACATTGCGTAATAGGTTTTCAATATGAATTTTCCCTATTCTTCCCGCACCAATTACACCAACAATGAATTTTTTAACCATATTATTTCTTAAATTTTTTAGTTTTTAAATATTTGAGTAAATCTAACAACGCAAATTTTCTGGAGGAATTTATAAATACTGAACAATGATAACTTCAATCTAATTTTTTTTATATTTTTTTAACACATAATTTGTATTTTTTTAGTTAAAGATTTAAATGTATAAAAAAACAATTTGAATTGATAATTTATTAAAAAAAAATTATCTAAAAAAAATAGTGATTTTATGAGTGAAGAAGGACCTCAAAAAGTTTCTGGAGGAATGAGAGTTGCCTTTTCTTTAGGTGAAGTAGGAGATAACGTTGCCTTAAATATGTTTCAATTTTTGGTGTTTACATTTTATTTTACAGTAGTAAGACTTCCTGTATTGTGGATCGTTTTAGCTTTTGTCATTTGGAGTGTCTGGAATAGTATTAATGACCCATTAATCGGCTATTTATCTGATAAAACGCAAAGCAAGAGGGGTCGCAGAGTCCCGTGGATGATGGGAGCGACCATTCCGCTAACGATTGTTGTAATATTGTTATTTACACCACCGATCGTTTTAAACTCAGATTTGATAAATTTTATTTATTTACTAGTTATATTAATTATATTTGATACAGCCTATACTGCATTTAATTTAAACTATAATGCTCTTTTTTCCGAAATGTTCATTGAAATGGAAGATCGGAGTAAAACAGGAAGAATACGCATATCTTGTGTAATGTTGGCTACAATTTTTGCTTTTGTTTTACCTACACTAATTATTGAAGATTTGACAAATAGATATAATCGTCCTGAAACATTAACTCAGTACCAAATAACTGGAATTGTTGCTGGAATTATTATTTTTGTGACTTATTTTATCATACTAAAATGGGGAGTTCGTGAACCAAAGGAATTTTCGAAAGACGCTGAAACGGCATTGTCTTTTACAACTACCGTAAAAGCCTCTTTTAAAAATAAAGCATACCTATGGTTTTTGATACCTACTCTTGGTACATGGATGGTTATAGGCATAACACCAGCATTGGCTCCACTCCATATGACATATGCTGTTGGAATAGAAGATTCAGAAATAATAGGGCTTATACTTCTTGTCATATTTCTATCTGCTGCGTTTTCTACACCTTTATGGGAAATAATTAGAAGAAAAAAAGGCGCTCGCATGAGTGGAATTATCGGCATTGCTGTATGGTGTTTCCCACTTATATTTTTTGCCTTTGCTACTAGTGTTGAAGTAGCTTTAATTTCAGCGATTTTCTGGGGTATAGGGTTAGGTGGTGGTCTTTATTTTTATGATCAATGCATTGCAGAGATCATTGATGAAGATGAAATTACACATGGAACACGACGCTCTGGTATATACTATGCAGTAAACAATTTACTTATTAAAGGTTCGGCGATCATTAATTTTGTAATAATTGGCTTGGTATTTTCTAGCGTTGATTGGCAAACATATGAGCCAAATCCAGGAGTAGATACGATTTTCGCCCTTCGATTTCTAATGGGTATTTATCCACTTATCGTTCTGATAATTTCCCTTATAGGATTGTATTTCTATCCTATTCATGGAGAGCGATTAATGGAAAATCGAAGAAAACTTACTGGTTTGCACGAAGAAAAACGAATGAGAATAAAATAAGAGTAATACTAAATTTTAAATTCTATTTTTTTCTTTTCTATTTTTAATTTTAATGGAAAATTCCTATCATCTTTCAAGATTTTTTAAAATGATTTTAATTTAGTTATGGATTACAACAAAATAATGAGTAATCAAAATATTCAAGTTTATGGATATCGTTGGATTGTTTTGTTGTTGTTCTTTTTCACAAATGTAATATCCAACATGCTTTGGACCATGTATGCTCCTGTTACGTCACTTGCAATGGAATTTTACGACGTTGAAGAATTTTATATCATTTTAATATCACTTATGTTTTTGATAGTATATATTCCCATAACTTTTCTAGCATCGTGGCTAATAGATAAATATGATTTCAAAGTGGGAGCTGGAATTGGAGCTCTACTTATGGGCTTATTTGGATTTTTACGCTATATTGCAGATAATAATTATATACTTGCTTTAATATATAGTATTGGAATAGCGACTGCGCAGCCCTTCCTCTTGAATACTATAACGAAACTGTCAGCAAATTGGTTTCCAAATAAAGAACGTACAACCGCTACGGGGATTTCATTGATTGCCACCTCCATAGGTATTGCCTTAGGCATGATAATAACACCAATCTTAGTTATAGGCTTTAATTTCAGAAGTATGCTGCTAATGTATGGGATCTTGGCACTTGCGTCAAGTTCATTATTCCTTATATTCGCAAAAAATAACCCGCCGACACCACCATCATCTAATGCAACTACTGAAAGAGTTTTTATGTTTGAGGGACTGAGAATGCTCTTTTCAAATCGTAATTTTATGATTTTAGCCATTATCTTTTTTCTTTCAATGGGTGTTTTTAATATGATTATGACCTATATAGAGTTAATTGTCATCCCACGAGGTTATAATTCGATATTTGCTGGAATTCTTGGAATGCTATTGATACTTGGTGGAATAATTGGCACAGTTGTAATGGCTGTATTGTCCGATATTTTAAATAAACGAAAAATAATCATGGTAATCTCGCTCCTTATCGCAACCATTTCACTCTTAGTATTTTCTTTTACTTCTGATGAAATTTTATTATTAACATCGGGCTTTTTTTTTGGATTTGGTTTGATGGGTGCGGGTCCCTTGGCATTAGAATATGCGGTAGATGCAACCAAACCTGTTCCAGAGGCAAGTTCAAATGGTATGTTAATGATGGTGGGATGTCTCGGTGGAATTCTTTTAATTATTAGTTTAGAAAATGTTAAGATTTCAGGAGACTATTTCCCTGCATTGATTATTCAAACAATTTTATTATTATTTTGCTTCATTTTAGCTTTTTTTGCTAAAGAATTTAAAGTTAGAGAAGAATAACCTTAAAATTCTAAATCCTTTTTAATCCAATTTTTGTATTTTTATCTTTAATCTTACTAATAAAAGTTTAATTAAATAACATAATTATCTTAATTAAAAAAATAAATGGAGAAAATCAAACGAAATGAAAGCTGTAGAATTATCAGCCAAATGGTCTCCAAAACCGATTTTTAAACTCGGCTCGAAAGATATTGACGGCAAGTTAACTTATTTGGGTTCTCAAGTATGGAAAAATCCAATTGTTAATGTTGTCGATAAATCAATACCAAAAATTAAACCTAATGAAGTCCTTCTAAAAGTAAAGAGATGTGGAATATGTGGCTCTGATGTTCATATGGCCCAAGCTTATGATGATGGGTATATCTATTATCCGGGATTAACCGCCTTTCCCGTCACTCTCGGTCATGAATTTGCTGGTGAAATCGTAGAAGTGGGCAGTCAAGCAATTAATAAGAGGACTGGTAAATTATATGAAAAAGGAGAACCAGTGACCGTGGAAGAAATGGCCTGGTGCGGTGAATGTAGACCATGTTGCGATGGTTATCCAAACCATTGTGAAAGACTTCAGGAAATAGGTTTTTCAATTGATGGCGCTTTTGCTGAATATATTGCTGTGCCCTCAAAACTATGTTGGAGTTTAAAAAAACTAGAAGGCAAATATGGCGATATATATAAAGTTGGCAGTTTAGTCGAACCTACTTCTGTCGCTTATAATGCTGTTATAGAGAGAGGAGGGGGTATTAGACCAGGTGAAAATGTTGTCATTTTAGGTGCTGGACCAGTCGGTTTAGCAGCCGTAAAGATTTTAAAAACAGCCGGAGCCGCAGTATGTATAATTTCTGAACCAAACGAGCACCGAGCAAATCTAGCTAAAAAAATGGGTGCGGATTATACAATTAATCCTCAAAAAGAAAATTTTGTAGATAAAGTAAAAGAGTACACTGATAACTATGGGGCTGCTTTGTACCTCGAGGCAACAGGACTTCCTCAAGTAGTTACTGAGGATATTCAAAATTGTATTTGGGAATGTAAAGCCGTAAATAGTACCGTTGTTATTGTAGCACGAGCTGAGCAAAGGATGCCTGTTTGTGGTGAGTACTTTCAAGTACGAAGGGCACGAATAGTTGGAGCGCAAGGACATAGCGGCCATGGAACGTTTCCTAATGTAATTTCTTGTATGGCTGCTGGGATGGATATGAGCCCCATGATTACCAAAGAAATTAGTTTAGATCAGGTCCCCGAAAATCTTAAACTTTTGCAAACAGACCGAGAGAATTGCAAAATTTCAGCTAAAATAAATTAATTTTTTTTTAATTAAGCATTTATTCATTTCTATTTTAATTATCTAGTAAGAATTTGGTGGAAGTAATTCCATAGGATCAACTACAACGTCAACTAAATTAAACCCATCTGATTTAATTGCATCCTTTATTGCTGGATCAAGTTCAGAGAGTCTTTCTACTCGGATGCCAGTGCCTCCAAATACTTCTGCTATCTTAGCAAAATTTGTGTTTGGTCTGTCAGTATCATAATATCTGTGTTTGTAGAGCATAGCTTGTCCAAATTTAACAAATCCTAATGCGAGATTATTGATAATAATAATAGTACAATCTAAATCTAATTTCTTTATAGTCTCGAATTCATTTATACCTCCATTCATTAGCCCACCATCTCCTGTAAATAAAACCTTTTTAGGTTTTTTCTTATCAAGATTATATTTGTCAGCTGCGATACAAGTTCCGATGAGAGCTCCCACACCGAATCCTGTAGGCCCCACTCCTCGAGGGGTAATAATTTTACGCCCTATGCTCTTGACCGGAAAATAAGCCCCAATCCACCTTGCACTTGCGCTCGCATCAGTTACTAAATAATCATTTTTGGTTAAATTATCAGAAATAGCTTTTAAAATTCTTTGTGGCTTAATAGGATCGCTCTTCATCCATTTTATATTATCCAATTCGCGATATTTCTCGTGATCTAATCTCAAAGTTTCAATATTTTTTAATCGCTCTTTAAATATTTCATTATCATGATTAATGCTTGTTATCCCTCTTTCAGTGAGAATTTGTAAAATTTCTGAAAGTGCTGCTTTTGGATCTCCTACCACACCCCAAGGGTGATAATTGAGACCAATTTCAGCTGGTTCGATATCAATTTGAATCATTTCGGTCTTCTGAGTGGGAACTTTAAAATTGGCTGTATCATCCTCAGTTAATCTGTTTCCTACAACGATAAGTAAATCAGATTTTGTTCTAATAAATTTATGATTTGGTTTTTCACCAAAAAGCCCAACAGTTCCAAAATACAAGTTTTCTTGATTATCATTATCTTGGATCATTATCCCCTTACCAGATATAGTAGAAAAGACCGGTGCCTTTAACAATTCACTTAATCTTTCTATTTCATAAAAAGCTCCCGACAACACAGCTCCTCCTCCAATATAAAATGCAGGTTGTTTAGAATTTTGGATCATTTCAACAGCTTGTTCGATTTCCGCAGTAGGAGGTGCGATGCGGCAACTATTTACTGAGCATGATCCTTTTATTCGTGGAATGAAGTCTTTTAATTTCAACTCTGAAGAGGAGATAACATCTTCTGAGATTACTAATGCTACTGGTCCAGGTCTTCCATTTACAGCTTGTTTAATAGCGTAGGTCATAAATCTTGGCAAATATTCTGTAGCCAATACTTTTCCCGTCCATTTTGTCACCGTGGTTAAGGCCTCTGCTACCTTAATATCGTGAGGAATATTCCTTAATTCATCATGCGACTTTATAACTCCTACAATCGCCAACAATGAAGAGGCTGAACCCTTTGCTTCAGCAAGTGCTACTGGAAAATTCATCGATCCTGCAGCTCCAGCATCGCAAACTCCGAGCGTTCCTGTTACTCGAGAATAGGCATCAGCAGCGAAACACGCACTACGCTCGTCATTAAATAACACATGTTCAATACCATCCGTGGCAAGAATCCCATCATAAAAACCTAAAGTGTGACCGTCGGGTATTCCAAAAACATGTTCAACTCCATGTTCTTTCAAAAATCTTGCCATGCCATGGCCAGTATGAATAATTTGCCTAAAATTTTCAGATTCCATTTTCTTTTC
>SMTZ1_10001413_pt1 | contig 24046 bp, 25 predicted proteins | sample DeeMarSWOR136_30_FD_25667 | JGI IMG/M metagenome (IMG submission 25667) | reverse complement strand
ACACCTATTCCTCGAATACGCAACAAAAGGAACTATATTAAGAGATATGTGAAAGGCCAAGTAGTCGGAGTTAGAAAATAACTCACTCACTTTAAGAACCGGTTGCATCAGATCCTTTTTTCAGACTCAAAACTTCTTCTTTACACCGACAGCATCGCGATGATATTTACCAAATTCTGATATTTTCGTTAGATGTTTTCCTGTGTATATCGGCCCCTCCACACAGACTAAAGATCCTGTTGGATCAAGAGCGCAAGTCCCACAAAGACCGCATCCACACTTCATGTATCTTTCAAGTGACGCTTGAAAAGAAATCTTACTTTCTTTTACTGTATTGTAGAAACCATAAATCATCAACTCAGGTCCACAGGTATACAATGTATCATACTTGCTTTCTTTCAACAATTCTTTCACTACATCAGTTGCTAGTCCCTTGATCCCCTCTGAACCATCATCTGTAGATGTCTTTAATGTAAACCTGCTATTTTTTACTTGTGAGAATTCAGCAAAAAACATGAGGTCATCTCTCGTTTTAGCTGCAATCAACAGGGTCACATTGACATCATTGCTGAGAAGACTATAGACTAGAGGTCTAAGAGGTGCCATTCCAACTCCACCACCTACTACCAATGCACTCTTTGAATCAAGAGTGAATGATGATCCAAACGGACCTCTAATACCAACCCAATCATTTTGATGAAGTGAAGATAGTGCCTCAGTTGCCTCACCAATTGGAAGGACAGTGACTCCCACTTTGGGTGGTTCCCACAAGGAAATGCTCATGGGAATCTCATCAATCTCAGGAATCCATATCATTAGAAATTGACCGGGCATAAAGGTGAAACTGGGTCTCTTGATATTGAAAATAATTGTACGCGCGCTCAAAGTTTCATGGACCACTTCAGATACCTTCACAGATTGTGGATTTCCCACAAGATTGTCCATGTTCAAGTTTCAGCCCTCCACGCCGCACCAATAATCTCAGCTATGTCTGAAATGTGCGATTTTTCGAGATACTTCGTGACTCCCTCCTTTATTCTTGAGAACACATCAAGACCCTCAATGAGAGCTGTTCCAATCTGGATTGCACTTGCACCTGCAAGATGCATCTCTATTGCATCCTCCCATGAAGAAACACCTCCAACACCTATTATTGGAATACTAAGGGCTTGCCTCAGATCATAGACACATCTTACTGCAACTGGAAATATTGGTGGTCCAGACAACCCTCCAATCTTGTGACCCAACACTGGTAGTTTCTGATGTATATCAATCTTCATTGCTCGGAGTGTGTTTATAGCAACTACAGCATCAGCACCAGCCTCTTCAGCTGCTCTTCCAACTGCTATAATATCAGCTGTATTTGGTGTTAGTTTGGCAAACACCTGGCATTTTACCTCGTCTTTGACAGTAGAAACATATGTGTGAGTCAGATCTGGACTTTGTGCAATCTGCCCAATCTCTGCATGAGGACAAGAGAGATTAAGTTCAATAGCTGCTGGCTTCAACTGCATACTTCTCCCTGCTAATTCTTTGATTTCCTCAACAGAGTTTCCAAAGATGCTAAGCACTATAGGCACACTCCTATCTCTCAGGATTTCCATTTCATCCCTAAAAGCGTCAATGCCGGGATTAGTGAGACCAACAGCGTTTACGAGTCCTCCATGTGAAGTGGTCAATACTGGACCAGGATAGCCTTCTCGTGGAGTCAACCCAATTGATTTTGTCACAATAGCATCAGCACCTGAGTCTATCACCCTGCCCATGGAAGCAGCTGTAACCCCTAGAATTCCAGATGCTAACCAGTACCCCTGAATCTTCAATCTAACACCCTGCACTGAACTAACTAATGGTCTGTAATAAGCTAAGTGGCGTCAATACAACAAACTTATCCGGAGTCCACTATTCAAAACACTCAGATTTCCATAGGATGGGTCTTAGGTGTCAATCTATCTTTCACTCACTGTATTCGGTATATTTATCCTTGATGAAAAAGGGGAGGTGACTTCGAAACATTTGTACTATCCCGATGCAAATGCAGCAGCCCATAATTTGATGGCAGTCAGTGATGAAACTATGACTGACACACTTGAAAATAGTTTGAAAGGATTAGATGGAAAAGAAATCATTGTGGAAGATGCCCTGCTTGCTCGAGTTCTCTCGAAGAGGGGGAATTTCACTGTGAGAATAGAAGAAGGCAGTGCTCTAAGATGGTTTAGAGATCGTCAGGATGCACTCCTAATCGAGCAAAAGATCGTACAATCGCCTGAAGAAATCACTTCATTCAGACGAGAGGTATCTATCTTACTAGCAAAAAGTAAGGTCAGTGCTGCAAGTGAGGAGAAAGACCTTCTTATTAAGAACGCAATAGACGCCGTTGATGAGATAGACAAATCGATTAATGTACTTGTCATGCGTCTACGTGAGTGGTATTCGTTACATCACCCATCATTAAACAGACTGATTGAGGACCAAGAGATATTTACCAAGGTTCTGACCGCTTGTGCCGGAAAGGCTAACATCAACAAAGACTGTCTTGAAACTGTTGCCCTCTCTGACGTGATGACTGAGCAGGTACTCAAGGCCTTGACAGGTGACATTGGTGCGGAACTGCAAGACTCGGATCTTGGTGTCATTTCTAGTCTTGCAAAAAGCGTCAGTAATCTATACCAGATGAGAAACGAGCTTGAGGGATACATCTCCATCCTGATGGAGGAAGTAGCACCAAATCTTGGAGCACTTGCAGGACCAATGATTGGGGCTAGACTAATCAGTCTTGCAGGCTCATTGAAAGAGCTCGCCAGAAAACCATCTAGTACAATTCAGGTTTTTGGTGCTGAAAAAGCCCTATTTAGAAGTCTGAAGACCGGTACTGATCCACCAAAGCATGGCATCATCTATCGTGTTCCAGAGGTTAACAATGCCCCGTTTTGGCAGAGAGGAAAGATAGCAAGATCATTGGCCGGGAAACTCTCAATTGCAGCAAGAATTGATGCATACTCTGACAGAGATGCTAGAAGCAATCTAAGGGAACAATTCATCTCGAGGGTAGAGGAGATTCGAAAACAAAATCCTGAACCACCCCCACCCAAGCCACCAAAGCCCAAACCCCAACAGAAGAAACGAGAGAAGAAAGGGCGTCCAAAGAGAAAACGTGGAGGTCGATAAAATGACTACATTGGCACCCTATAAGTTTCCTGGGGTCTACATGATTCAGGACAAAGATCGTATGGCCCTCTGTACAGAATCTCTTGCACCCGGATTAAGTGTTTACGGAGAAAAGATTGTCATCCACGAAAATAATGAATATCGAATTTGGTCTCCGCGAAGGTCCAAACTATCAGCAGCAATAAAGAATGGACTCTCAGAGATGCCAATTCAGCCTGGTTCTAAGGTGCTCTATCTTGGTGCCGCATCTGGAACGACGGTTAGTCATTGCTCTGACATCTTGGGATTTAATGGTACGGTATATGCAGTCGAGTTCTCAGAACGAACCGCAAGAGAGTTGGTCCATCTTGCAGCATCTCGTAATAATATCATACCAATCGTTGAAGACGCAAGACATCCAACGAGATATACCTCAATAGTTGCAGGACCGATTGACGTGGTGTATCAAGATGTAGCACAACCAAATCAAGCCACAATTCTCTATGAAAATCTCAAGACATTCTGTTCGTTTGGAGCATGGGGTATGTTGGCAATCAAAGCAAGAAGCATTGATTCCGTTTCAGAGCTTGATGAGATATATAGCAAAGAGATTGCGATGCTGGACAATCTTGGTCTTCAGATTGTGGAAAATATTGACTTGAGCCCCTTAGAAAAGGACCACCGGTTCATTGTTTGCCGTGTCACGGAGGAACTAACGTGAGCAGATTCATTGACAAGATGATTGAACACGATATTGACACACTCAACGACCATCTTCCCGAGTCAAGAGTACCTTTGAGTGAATTAATCGGTATGAATTCACCACATTTTCGAACGCGAATTGGAGAAATTTCAGTATTCCAAGTAGAAGAGATTGAAGAACTATCACTTGAAGTGCCTAAGAAATTCCATGGGGAAATCAGACTTCCAATAGTTGTCCTAAGAAGGTTGGACTATGGTCCAGGTATCTATACCGTTGCAGGCAATAAAGCCGAGTTATTCATGGTCCACAAACTTATAGGATATGTTGACCTAGGATGGAAAGATTTTACAAAATGGAAACCAGTTGAAAAACTTGCTAGGCCACAAGTCCAACTACTAAGAAGAAGACTACCATCTACAACAACCATCGGAATCGGCACAACCTCAAAAGATAAGCCTGGTTTCAAATCTGACTAATTATCTACAATAGAGAAACATATTTTCACTTTTAGATACGCTGAAAAAGGTTCGGAATAGAGAAAACAGTGGTAAAGAAAGTTGACCAAAGTAAGAACCCAGCTAATGCAGGATGTAATTAAGCATCTAGAGGATGCTGGGTTCAGACTTTCATCACAATGCGATGTTCGACCAAGTTGCTTTGATCTTGTTGCACGAAAGGATGAACAGCTCATTTTGGTGAAGGTGCTTGCGAATATTGATGCACTCACCAGTGAAGATGCAATAGCCCTTCAATTAGTGGCTCATTTCTTCAATGCAACACCTCTCGTCGTTGGAACGAAGACAAGACGAGGAGAGTTAGACGCTGGCGTAGTCTACAAGAGATATGGGGTTTCCACAATTGCTCCTCCCAGTTTTCAGAGCATGATAGCAGAAAAACAACTTCCTAGAGAGTTCATTCAGAGAGGTGGTCGTTTCGTCGCTATTGATGGCACAAAACTCAGAGAAGCAAGACTTACACAACAGATGACAACTGAAGAACTTGCTGACTGTGTTCAGGTTTCTGCAAGAGCAATCCTTGCATACGAAAAAGATGAGATGGATATCAGTACTGATGTTGCAGAGCGGCTTGAGAAAATACTGGAAACAGACCTAATGATACCTGTTGACTTGCTGCGAGAGAAACCTATCACGCAATCTGTTCAGCAGTTGGATATGCCCCCGCATGATATACCAGAACTAGAGAAACGTGTGAACGAGTTCTTCGAGCGACTGGGGATGACTGTTCTTTGGACAGACCGGGCACCATTCAATGTTGCAGCAAAAGAGGACGGACCCCCACTGATGTCCGGCGTTGGCTCAATCACGAGCTGGACCTTGAAGAAAAGGATGGGGATTCTCAAAAGCGTTTCAAAAGTGACTGATTCAAATGCTATTATAATAGTTGAAGAGGGAAAGGCTGAGGAAAGTGTTTCAGACCTTCCAGTGATAAGACAGCTTGAGCTTGACGGTATTGAGAAACCGGGCGAGCTCAAGAAGATAATTGATGAACGATCAAGTCAGTGAATCATAGTGAGTCCAGTGTGACCTGTTAGGCAGATTCATCATCAATAATTTTTCTGACAGAGTCCCAGCTTTTTCGGACAATAGACGGCATTTTTTTGTTCTTTTTGACCAAATCTCTCACAAAATCGACTGTTTTTGGGTCAGATGGATATCCAGACCCAAAGTTTCCATATTTCTCATGAAGTCTAGAAATCACCCGGTCTCTTTCAACCTTGGCTAGGATTGAGGCTGCAGATACTATTGGATATCTCGCGTCTGCCTTATGTTCTGACACAATCTCTGCACCTTGAGCGGCCAGACCACTTCTCTCTCCGATTTTTTTGCCAAATCTGTCTGCCTTCACATCTGCAGCATCCAAGTAAATCGTCTTTGGCCTTAGTTCTTTTAGAATCGAAACAAACTCATCGACTTCTATCTCATTCATAGTAGTGTGTTTTCTTCTTTTGTCAATGTCTTTAGCAGATATAGACCTGAAAGAAGTCTTGACTGCAATCTTTTCGATTCTCTTACCAAGATTAGAGCGGCGCGTGGGTGATAGCATCTTTGAGTCGCGGATACCTATTTTTTCAAGTTCATAAATAGAGTCAGGATCAATCAAGACTCCGCAGATGACCATCGGTCCAATCATTGGACCTCGGCCAGCCTCATCGACTCCACATATGCCATAGAGTTGAGTCTTTGTTTTGACCATAGTCTATACCACAACTTGCGACTTATTATCATCTCGGATTGTAGTTCAATAGAAGAAGGAGTCAACAAATGTGAATGGTGGGGTGAGGGAGATTTGAACTCCCGATCGACGAGTGTCTTCATGACGACGGTCTTTTATTGACCCCGTCCATTTCAGGTGCAAAGTGCACTTAGATCTGGAGCCCGTCGCCATACCGGACTAGGCCACCACCCCTTTGCAAAGAAGCACGACCTTAGAACCGGTTATGAACTTTTCGTCAATCAGAGCCACACCGTAGTCTATTAAACCGGATATTGTGATACTCGTAGGTATGAAAGCACCTGTAGATGACTATCATATTCACAGAGAGATAGTCGATATGCTACTTGGTTCTCCCGAGCCTCTTAGCAAACAGGTGATTAACCGAATCAAGAACAAGATCTCAGCGAAATACAAGCTTACAAGCACCCCCAGAAACGCTGACATACTAAAAGTCACGATACCTGAGGAGGCAGAGATACTCCGACCATTCCTCCAGAAGAGACCAGTTCGCACTGTGTCAGGAGTAGCTGTTGTAGCCACTATGACAACTCCCCATGAATGTCCTCATGGAAAATGTGCCTATTGTCCAGGAGGTCCTGAACTTGGAGTTCCTCAGAGCTATACCGGGCACGAACCTGCCACGATGAGAGGCCTCCAGAATAATTATGATCCCTATAGGCAGGTCGAGAGCAGGCTCGCCCAGCTATCAACGATTGGACATAGTATAAACAAAGTTGAACTGATTGTTATGGGAGGGGATTGGTGCTCAAAACCCCACGAGTATCAAGAATTTTTCGTCAAAGGTTGTTTAGATGCTATGAATCAATCAGTCAGCAGCAACATTGACCAAGCAAAAAAGGTGAACGAAACTGCAGAGGTCCGTAATGTCGGTCTTACTTTTGAAACCCGTCCCGATTGGGTCACTCGAGAGAGTGTAGACAACATGCTTGCCATGGGAGCTACAAGGGTTGAAATTGGTGTACAAACTCTCTCTGATGAAATTCTTAGGATTGTTGAACGTGGTCACGGTGTTGAGGAAACTGTGAGAGCCACGAAAATTCTTCGTGACAGTGGATTGAAGGTATGTTATCATATCATGCCAGGTCTTCCTGGTGCAACTGTTGAAGATGACTTACGGACCTTCAAACAATTATTCAATGATCCAAGGTTTCGTCCTGATATGATGAAGATCTACCCAACAATTGTGGTCAAAAACACGAAACTCTATGAATGGTGGAAATCAGGCGAATACACTCCACTCACGACTGAACAGGTAGTGTCCTTGGTTGCATCTGCGGTCAGTAAAATGCCTGAGTACGTTAGAATACAAAGAATGCAACGGGACATCCCATTACATCAAATTGAGGCAGGTCTGAACACAGGAAACCTCCGCGAACTAGTCCATCAAAGAATGAAGGCCAGTGGTCAAAGAAATCCAACAATTCGGTTCAGGGAGGTTGGCCACTTCCAGATGAGGTCTGGAGAGAAGGTCAATCCCGATAACATACAACTTGTTCGTCGCGACTATGACGCATCTAATGGAACTGAGGTGTTTCTCTCACTTGAAGACCCAGACTTGGATGTACTCTTTGGTTTTCTTCGCTTAAGGGTTCCAAGTTCAGATGCGCATAGAGTCGAACTGACTGAGAATCCCTCTGTTATTATCCGTGAGCTGAGAGTGTACGGTCCTGTTGTGGAGATTGGAAAACGAGACCGTGATGCTTGGCAACATCTAGGTCTAGGAGAAAGGATGATGTCAGAATCTGAAGATATAGGACGTGCAGATTTCGATGCCACATGCCTTCTCGTAAATAGCGGCATTGGAGTCAAAGAATACTATCGGTCTCTTGGTTTCAATGACAAGGGTCCATATCTTGCAAAGGACCTTCGCTAAGCCGGCAATACCTCTAGCTCTCTCAAGAAGTCTTCAAGTTCTCTGTTGAAGACCTCAGGATTCTCAAGATTTGATGCATGTCCCGCACCCGGAATAATCACTTTTCGAGAGGTCTTGATCAGTTCGACAATCTTGTCAGCGTGGGGAAATACAGCCTTTCTCTCGTTCTCTCCCAGAATAACAAGTGTTGGAACCTCGATAGTTTCCAGAGGCAGGAGTTTGAATGAGTAAATCGCATCAGTAACCTTTAGGAGTTCCTCCTTACCTAGCTTGAGTTGTTCCTTCTTGAGATACTCTCTAATCTCATTGTCCATTTCGAAGTATTTGAAGGACCAATCTGCATATCTCTCATCACTCATTCGTCTTATGGTCCATTTGACCATGAATTTAGGATACACAGCTTTCAACATCTTATCAGACAGAGTGAGAGCTGATGCCACTGCAGTATCAGCAAGAACTAACCCCTTCAGATTCGAACGATATTTCACAGCATACTCCTGAGCAACCATTCCACCGAGAGAGAGCCCAATAATTACAGGCTCTTGTATACCGAGTCGGTCAATTAATTGATGAAGATCATCAGCAAATAGCTCACAGGTGTATTTGTCATCAGATCCCTCAGACTGCTGATGCCCTCTAAGATCGTAAGTAATCACATTGTATGTATTTGAGAAGTGCTCGACTTGAGGTTTCCACATATCATGGGATGCTCCAGCCCCATGGATGAACACCAGTGGTGATCCCGACTCTCCATGTTGTTCATAGTAAGTCTGGATGTTTCCAGTTTGAATAAATGGCATACCTATCAGTTCATTCGATTGAGTGAAAAACGTAACTACATCCTATCGTATGTTCACTCGATTTATGAAATTTTGTTGATTCCAGATTTTGCAGTCTATCTCTGTTCTTGCATAAAGAATTAAAATTGGGTAATCTCGTAGAACAATCTATGAACGAAGTGTGGTTGGTTGACTATGCACGTACTCCATTCTCACGATCACGTACTCAAGATCCAGAGAACGATGCGTTCGGTGAGATTAGAGGAGATGAGCTATTATCCCGTTTGCTCATGAAATTCTTTGACGGATCATTGGCAGACAAAGGGATTGAGAAGAAAGACATTGACGAGCTCACAGTCGGTGTGGCTTCAGGAGTCCTTGAGAACTGGACTTATGGAGGAAAAACACCGGCATTCTTGTCTGGATTTCCACATCATGTACCCTGCATCTTTGTCGATCGTCAATGTGGGTCTGCAGGGTCGGGTATGCACATTGGCATAATGGAAATTATGACTGGGTTCAGTAAAATTGTGCTCTCAACTGGATTTGAGCATATGACTAGAGTGAGGGGAAAGGGAGTTGAGCCTAATTTCTCCATTGCGGATAAAGCCTCTGAGTTCTATAGGCCCGACTTGGATGTCAATACTGTATTCAATATGTTACAGACCGCCCAGAAATTGTACGAGGAGGAGGTTCCCACCTTCACCAAGGAGGACATGGACAAATTTGGCGTGAGGAGTCATAATCTGACCGTTAAGAATCAGGAGAGTGGATGGTTCAAAGGTGAAATCATACCCCTCCAAGGACATACACCGGGTAATGTTGATGAACCCATGCTAGTGGACAGGGATCTGAGTGCCCGACCTTCAACTCTTGAGAAGGTTTCAACCCTACCAAGAGTATCGACGCCTTTCTTTCTTGAGAAGAATGGGGGGAAAGATGGGTATATCAAGCGAGAGGGGACTGATGAGGGAGTAATCACTCCTGGTAATGCTTCACCACTCAACGCAGGTGCAACTGCTGCAGTTATAATGGAGGCAAAGGAGGCTGAAAAAAGAGGTATAGAGCCTATGGCCCGAATTGTTTCCATGGGATGGGCAGGAGTTGATCCCACTGTCATGGGTCGTGGACCTGTCCCTGCTACCATCAAAGCTCTCAAGCATGCTGGGCTAAGTGCTGAGGAAATTGACTACTGGGAGATAAATGAGGCTTTCTGCATTGTAACACTCAATTGTATGGACAAACTGAACATCCCCGAGGAGAAGGTGAACATAATGGGTGGATCAACTGCTATTGGACACCCTCTGGGTTCAACCATGATTAGGCTAACAGGAACCCTGGCAAGAATTCTCAAAGATAAAAAGGCGAAGTATGGGGTCGCCAATGCCTGCGTTGGAGGCGGACAGGGAGTCGCAACTGTAATTGAGAATCTAGATGCATAGCATTGAGAAAAAGAATTTGGGTGGCTTCATGAATCTATTCCATCTTCTAGCTCTCTGTGGAATGCTCAGCCCAATCATCTACACACTCATGTGGATTCTTGGGGGAATCCTGCAACCAGAGTATAGTCATATTCGAGATGATGTCAGTACGCTTGTTGCTGTTGATGCTCCAAACAAGAAACTGTTTGACAAGTTCATCATCTCGTCAAGCATTCTCCTGTTCGTCTTTTATACTGGATTACATTGGGGAATAAACAATGGAGCAGGATCTATCACTGGTCCCATTCTGTTCGTGATTAGCGGGCTCTTAGGGGTCCTTGTTGCTTTATTCTTCCCCCTTGATGCTGGTGGGGAACTCTTAACCATACGAGGGAAATTGCATCTAGTTCTTATTGCTATATCTGGAATACTAGCAACTGCAGGAATGGTTGCTTTATGGTTCCGATTAGAATCCGAAGTGGAATGGAGTGGTTTTGCCACATTTTCATTGATCACAGCAATTGTATCATTGATTCTTGTTGTAGCTACATCAGCAGCAGTTAACACCAATTATGTTGGTTTGGTCGAAAGACTCATGGTCAGCTCATATCAAATCTACTACTTCGTTCTAGCCTTGATGGTGTTCTTGACAAACTGAAGAGAAATTGGCGCCGAGGATGAGATTTGAACTCATGAGTGCGAACACACCGGTTAGCTTGTTTTCTGCTTCAGAAGAAGCTGGTTTTCAAGACCGGCGCCTTAATCCGGGCTTGGCTACCTCGGCTTAGCATTGCCACCGTTGGAAATGCCTTTTAAGCTTCTTGTCGTGGTTGAATGGGAAGGTGAACTAGACCCTTGGAGCGCGGTTTCAAATTTCACGAACATACTGCTGACATCACCATTGAATGCTGGGCTCCAGACCTGATTGAGGCGTTTGAACAGGCTGCCATTGCCACATTCGAGGTCATTCTTGATACATCCACTGTGGCACCAAAGGATACTGTTGATATCTCAGTCACAGGGATAGACCTTGAGGAGCTCCTAGTAGAGTGGATTGGAGAACTAATCGCACTGATTGACATCAATAGCCAGTTTTACTCCAAGTTTCAGGTTGACCACATTGAAGCCACTCTAGATGGCTATCTATTAGAGGCTCGTGCTCTGGGCGAGAAGATTGACCACGAGAAACATGACACAAGGACTGAGGTCAAAGCAATGACCTATGCTGACATGAAAATCATTCAAGAGCCCAATCGTACAACATTGTGGTTCACCCTTGATCTCTAGGAGAAAATGAGCATGACTCTGAGAGTTGCAATTCCTGACACTTCACTTACAGATTGTACAGATCTACGACAAAAGACAGAAAAAGTTGGGTCATTAGCTCGAGCATTAGCAGTTTTTCGTGTTGAAACTGTGTATATCTATGACACAGGAAAACTAAGCAATGAAATGAAACGGGATGTAAGTCTTCTTAGCAAGATTCTCAGATATATGGACACCCCGCAATATTTACGGAAACAGAGTTTTCCCAAGTCACAGTCACTAAAGTTCGCAGGTCTTCTTCCGCCTCTCAGAACAAGAAGCCATCCATTAGAAACCAAGATCAATGAACTTCAAGAGGGCAGTGTGAGGTGGGGCTTACAGGCTCGACCTGGACAGATTGATTTAGGCTTCGATAAGTTGGTCAATTATCCAAAGACTGTGAGCGAACGAGACCCTACCCTTTTCAGAGTAAAAAAAATCAAACCACAGATAGTGCTGGAAATTATTGAACGAGAGGATGTCAGCGACTATTGGGGATTTAGAGTCGAACGAGTGTACAATCTAGCAAAATTCCTTGAAGAATCTGATGACTCAACTAGAATCGGGTTCTCACGGAAAGCCCCATTTTTTAATCAGATTGAGAAAGACTTGAAATCAACAATTGCGGGCACACAGTCAGTCCTTGCAGTATTTGGTGGTCCAAGTCATGGGATTCTCGAGTTTTTCGAGAATGAGCGAGAGATTGTGAAGTCTCACATTGATTTCTGGGCAAATACTATTCCTGATCAGGGAACAGAAACTGTCCGACTTGAGGAGGCTTTGTTTGTAAGCCTCGGTCTATTGAATTCCTCTGTGGGCACGATAATAACAAAACCAGGCTTTCATATGTGATGGATCCGGACATGCGTGAGCTTTATAGAAGAATTCCACCAGACAATCAATAACGAGGATGACTTAATGCAGTCCGAGAGAGTAAAACGTCTTCGAAAACAGAGTGTGGGTTCAAAGCCCTACATATCTACCGAGCGGGCGGAGCTTCTTACTGATTTCTATCAGAGTGGAGGCGCAGACTTGGTTTCCACACCTGTTGCTCGAGCTTTGGCTTTCAAGCATATACTGGAGAGCAAGACAATCTGTATTAATGATGGAGAGCTGATTGTTGGTGAACGAGGTCCTGCACCACTAGCCACACCAACTTATCCTGAACTGTGCTGTCACACTCTTGAGGACTTTGAGATTGCAAACTCTCGGGAACGAGCCCCGTTTGCTTCTACTGAGGACACAATGGTCACATACCGTGATGAGATTATCCCCTTCTGGTCTGGTCGGACCATGCGTGACCGTGTGTTTGATGCCATGTCAGAGGACTGGATGAAAGCATTCAACGCTGGTGCCTTCACAGAGTTCATGGAACAACGAGCACCAGGACATGCCATTCTTGATGATAAGATATACCACAGAGGTTTCTTAGACCTTATTGATGACATCAGGAAACATCTGAATGACATTGACTACTATAATGACTCGGAAGCATATAGCAAAGAACAGGAACTGAAAGCAATGGAGATTGCTGCAAATGCAGTGATCTCGTTCGCTGAGAGACATGCAGAGATGGCACGTGACCTTGCAGAGAGTGAACCTGATAAGGAGCGAAAGAAAGAACTCTTGCGAATCGCTGACATCTGTCATCATGTTCCAGCAAATGCCCCACGAAACTTCTGGGAGGCACTACAATCCTACTGGTTTGTTCACTTGGGAGTAATCATCGAACTCAATGTCTGGGACAGTTTTAATCCAGGCAGACTTGACCAAAATCTTTACCCATTCTTTTCCAAAGAAGTTGAGGAAGGGACTCTGACAAGAGAATTTGCCAAGGAACTCCTTCAATGTATCTGGGTGAAGTTCAACAATCAACCTGCCCCACTCAAGGTTTCAATTACAGAAGAACAAAGCGGGACCTACCAAGACTTTGCTTTGATCAACACTGGCGGATTGACCAGTGAAGGAAAAGATGGTGTAAATGAGTTATCACACCTCATTCTGGATGTATGCAATGAGATGCGGCTGATTCAACCTAGCGTCTGTATTCAGTTGAGTACAAAAAATCCTGATCAATTTCTCAAACATGCAGTAGATATTGTGAAGGAAGGATTTGGCCAGCCCTCCATGTTCAACACTGATGTGATAATCAAGGAGTTTCTGCGTGCTGGAAAGTCCGTAGAGGATGCACGCGTAGGAGGTCCCAGTGGATGTGTGACTATTAGTGCCTTTGGAAAAGAAAGTTGCATCCTGACAGGATACTGTAACTGGCCAAAGATATTGGAAATCACCCTTAACAATGGTACTGACCCTCGAACTGGAGAAAAGGTGGGCATTGAAACTGGTGACCCAACCAGTTTCAAGTCATTTGAAAAGTTATTCGCGGCATATAAGAAACAGCTTGAATACTTCATTAATCTGAAAATCAAAGGCAACAACATCATTGAACGCCTTTACGCGGAATATATGCCTGCTCCATTCATGTCGCTTTTATTTGATGACTGTATTTCTCGCGGGAAGGATTACCACGATGGTGGTCCTAGGTATAACTCAACCTACATCCAAGGTGTGGGAATGGGTACAATGACTGACTCACTTTCAGCTATCAAGATTCATGTCTTCGAACAAAAACGGTTTACCATGAAGGAATTACTTGACGGACTCGCAATGGACTTTAAGGATAACGAGGTCATGAGAATGACTCTCTTAAACAAGACTCCGAAGTATGGTAATGATGATGATTATGTCGATACGCTAGCAAAAGATGTGTTTAACACCTACTTCGATTTGATAGATGGTCGTCCCAACACAAAAGGTGGTGAATATCGAGTCAACCTTCTCCCCACCACCGTACACATCTACTTCGGAGAGATGACCGGTGCTACTCCCAATGGCAGGAACGCTGGTGCTCCTCTTTCTGACGGTATTTCCCCGAGTCATGGTGCTGACACAAATGGACCCACAGCTGTCATTAAATCTGTTGCCAAGATTGATCATTGGAAGACCGGTGGAACTCTCCTCAACCAGAAATTCATGCCTGAAGTATTGGCTGACGAAGAAGGCCGGAAAAAGCTTGGAAACCTTGTACGGACTTACTTCAAACTTGGTGGACATCATATCCAGTTCAATGTAGTACATGCTGATACACTCAAATCTGCACAGAAGAGTCCCGAGCTCTATCAAGACCTGATTGTAAGAGTCGCAGGCTATAGTGACTACTTTGTCAATATTGGCAAAGATCTACAGAATGAAATCATTGCCCGAACTGAACAGCAGCATATCTAGAGTCGCTATGGTCCGTACAAACTAGTCTGACCCATATGTCTTATTGTCACCCAACAAGCGTCTTTGGTCATGGGGTAAATCTTAAAAACACACTCTGAATCGACTCGCATTGTAGTATGAATAGCCTAGTGGTGTGATTATTCGACTTCATTATGATTTTGGTACCACGAAGGCTGCAAAACTACAAGGTGACATAAAATGGCACATAGGAAAAAACATGCCCCCAGACGAGGTAGCCTTGCATACCTTCCTCGAGGAAGAGCATCCAAATTCGTACCTCGGATCAAAAATTGGCCCTCTTATAAAGGCAGTTCTGCAAAACTTCTTGGTTTTGTTGGTTACAAGGCAGGTATGACACATGCGGTCATGACAATTGAAAGCCCCAATAGTCCTTTTAAGGGACAGGAAACCGTGATTCCAGTTACAGTCATTGATACACCGCCAATCAGACCATTCTCGATTCGTGGCTACAAAACGACTCCATATGGATTAAAACTGGTTGTTGAGGTTCTTGCTGAAGGTCTATCAGAGGACCTTAGAAAAGCCATGCCTTTTCCAAAAGATTATGACCATGGAGCCAAAGTGAAAGAGTTCGAGGAGAAGCTCGACACTCTGGCTGAGATTCGAATGCTAGTTCACACTCAACCAAGACTTGCAGGAATACCGAAGAAGAAACCTGACATTACTGAGTACAAAGTAGGTGCTCCAAGTGTCAAGAAAGCCTATGACTACGCTCAGAGTATTCTTGGCACCGATGTGAGAGTAGCAGATATTCTCAATGAAGGAATTCTCGTTGACAGCATCGCTGTGACCAAGGGTCATGGTTTTCAGGGTCCTGTACGTCGCTGGGGAATACGAATTCTTCAACACAAATCAAGAAAGACAAAACGAGGTGTGGGTTGCATTGGTCCGTGGACTCCAACAAACATTAGATATACCGTACCTCGTCCTGGACAGACCGGTTTTCACACTCGAACCAGTTTCAATAATAAAGTTCTGAAGATGGGAGAGCGTGGTGAGGAAATTACACCCTCTGGAGGGTTCGTCAACTACGGTGTGATTCGTGGCGACTACATAATGCTTCATGGATCTATCCCTGGTACGGTAAAGCGACCTGTGCGATTTAGATTCGCTATTCGTCCCAAGAAGGGACATGTAGATGCACCTACTCAGGTGAGCTACATTAGCACCACATCAAAACAATAGGAGAGGTTGATGGTTATGGCAAGCGTAAAGACATATTCATTGAAGGGTAAGGCAACAAAGGAAACAGTAAAACTACCGTCACAGTTTGACACACCATATCGTCCAGATGTGATTAAGAGGGCTGTTTTAGCAATCCAATCACGAAGGTATCAACCTCATGGAGTTGATGAACTAGCTGGCAAGCGAAATACAGCTCAGAGTTGGCAGACTGGACACGGGAAATCAAGGGTGCCTAGAATCAAAGGAAGTGGAACAAGTGCAGCCAACAAAGGAGGGTTTGCTCCTGGCACTGTTGGAGGGAGAGTCGCACATCCTCCGGAATCTAGGAAGGTTATCGTTGAGCGGATTAATGCAAAAGAAAACCGACTGGCTATCCGATCAGCAATATCAGCTTCTGCAAATCCCACCTTCGTTAAGGCACGGGGTCACAATATAGATAATGTTCCTGAGATACCATTGGTTGTTGATAGTAAGCTTGAGTCTTTGTCCACAACAAAGGATGCCTTTGAGGCATTGGTCTTCTTAGGTCTAGCTGATGATCTTGACAGAGCAAGAGATGGCCGTAGTGTCAGAGCTGGTAAGGGCAAGATGCGTGGTCGTAAAATGAAGACTCCCAAGTCACTGCTCATTGTTGTTGGTGAAGACTTGGGCATCACAAGAGCTGTTAGAAATCTCCCGGGAGTTGACATTACAGAGGTTCATGGGCTAAACGCAGAACTTCTCGCTCCTGGGACACATCCAGGACGCCTAGTGGTCTGGACAAAGTCTGCCATTGATAGGCTTGAGAAGGAGAATCTGTTCGCTTGAGGTGACCAAAATGAGAGATCCAAATGAAATCATCATTCGCCCTGTTGTGACAGAGGCCAGTCTCGAGGCTGTAGATGCAGAGAACAAGCTCATCTTCTATGTTGTTCGATCCGCAAACAAGAACACAATCAAGTGGGCTGTTGAAACCCTCTATGAAGTTGTGGTCGAGAAAGTCAACACGCTCATAATGCCCAACGGACAAAAGAAGGCATTAGTGAGATTAGCACCTGAGTACAGTGCTGCAGAGGTTGCAACCAACCTCGGGATATTTTAAGGAGGCTTGTGAATGGGTAAACTCTATTCGAGCCTCCTGAATGATTTAGTTCCGCAGATGACACCAAGTGCCAGTAATTAGAAATGTGTCAATTCGTACTGCTCATCCATCTTTACACCCAGTTGAAGAAGAACCTCAGACTTATTCGGAGAAACCCGAGATTAAGATGTGACAACAGAAGAAACGTGGAAACCTTGTCCAAGGTGGTCAGGTATGATGCAGGGATGCAAACTTTCTCGCGTTACGAAACTCATGAGTTTTGTGACAGAACCCTCAGAAGCGAAGAGGATTTAAGATGATGCACAATAGTAATAGCGTCGTGTAGCTACTGCATAAATCGTAGTTGTTGGGAGTTTGAGTATGAATGAATAAGAAGCTAGTTTCGAGTATATTAGCCATTATAATGCTAATTTTAACATTATCCATGGGAGATCCCGTAGCAGCCGTATCGAGAAACGATAGAGTATCAGAGAGTGAAGTATTAGAGCGGCAGTATATCGATCTACCGTCCGTTCTCTCTGATGAACCAATGCAAGAAATTGAGGACTGGTCAATTCCGTGTATTACGAGGTTTATGGAAACAGACTGGGAAAACGAAAAAAAGGATCAAAATATAACGACTGCTGTTGCAATTCCATCTTGGGCTGTTGTCCTACTGGAAGATGAACCATCAGACCATCAAGATTTGAACTACACTGTTGATAACAACTGCGAGTATATAATCCAAGAAATACCTCCTCCTGCCGCTCAGATTGAGTCTGAGCCGCAGCAATCTGGCAATCTTATGACTCCTTTGACTTTTGCGAAGAAAGGACACTATTTTCCATTTACTGGATACTCAAAAATGTACTTTGATTTCGAGGCTGACAGCTGGTGGGGTGCACAATATCGAATTCATCTTGAGATAGCACGTGCTGCTGATACATATGCTCGAACTCTTACGGTGAGCTTGGACGGAAGTCAGTTCTATTCATGCATTATCGGTTCAACAGGATTCCATGATGACATATGGACTCCAATAATATGGTGGGGAGGTGTGCATACCATTAGAATCCAAATTAATTGGGGAGCATATGTTGAGAAAGCATGGAAACTGGAGTACTTCTGGGTCTATAATACAGCAGATATACCTCTCGATGTGAAATGCGAGTACACTCATCAATCAGAACATTCCAAGATGGAGTATCTAGTTGAAACAGGACCAAATACAATCCTGAATCTAAAAACTGAAAATGGATGGGATGGTATAACACGTTCATGCTTTGTATATCTAGATTCCCGATTGGTCTTCATGGGGAGTTCTCCTGGGAATTATGAAATATCTCTGGGTGATTTTCCCGATGGCGAAATTCATCAAATTACTATTGATATCTTCTCATGTTCAAGTACTGAATATGCCAAAAAAATCACGGTTATGCTGGTTCACCATGATGGAGCGTCACTCGAAATCGACTATCGTTATGACCATCAACCCGATTCCGAGGCATTAGAATATCTGGAAACTTTTTTTAAAACCCACTCATATCATAGGGTCGATTGCGTTCTAGATCAAAGCTTGTCTTCTTCAGTCATCCCTGATACTATTACACAAAACTTCGACTGGTGGTCGGTCAAGTCACAGTATTTTAGTCATTTAGGTCATTGGACAGAAGCTGCAGGTGATGTCGATTGGTTATGGTGTGTCTTCGTTCATTACATCGAGGGTAATGCAGGATTCTATGGCGGTGACACTATTGCTGTTGCGGACCAGGCATGGATAGATTGGTGTAATCAATATGGATATTCAATTAGCTGGCAAAGACGCGCAGTCTTAATGCACGAGTTTGGTCACTATTTGGGTATGCCTCACTATATTGGAGAAACAACCTGTCCGAATTACCCCTGTGTTTTCTCTGCAGGAGCTCCTGTCGAAGCACCTACATACTGCTTGTGGCACTGGCTGCGTGGAGCATACTACGAAACCGTGTGGCATGATCCTTGCTCATCAACATCAACATGGACTCGCGTTTATCCCGCTGATGGCTTTGAAACTTATAGGACTCTAGACATATCAGGAAACCTCTACAGTCAATCAGGATATCTTTATTGTTCAGGAATACAGTCCTCATCTGAGTGGAAACATGGTCCCTTGTTTATCAAGACCCTTCCGACTTCTATCCCACTCTGCGACCTCCGTGCTCTTGAGGCCATTCTGGAACTGTCTGACACTCCAAATAGAATGGGCGACTTGGTTGTAATTCTATACGATGAGAATAAGGAGTTGTCAATGGTCTTTTGTCTGTATGATTCTTGGTATTCTAGTACTTCTAGGGCTTACTTAGATTATTGGCGTATAGGTACAACACATGACGAGTGGTATGAGGGTTCCCATTCAAACAGCTGGATAGCGAAGTGGAGGTTCTGGTTCGATCCTCATCCACACACTGCTTGGAGTCTAAAAAGTGAGCTTGATGATGATACGCCTCAGAGTCATACACATTTTACAACTCCAGCAGGAGAGAGAAACCGTTTAATTAAGTACATTGGACTACAGTTCGCACGAGCCTCTACGTATACCTTTCACAGCAGCGATCTGCGCGTTCTCAACCTTAGGCTTTGGTATCATTTTGACACTGTAACAAATCCGATGATGACAGCATCAAGCGGTATGGAATTGGAAACTCTTACTGGTGAATCAATTCAGACCAGCTACGCAATGTTTCTTCCTGTGGTGACAACGATCAAAATACCGAACGCCCTACCGCTTCTGTTGTCTTCAAAAGAAACCATGTCTAGAATTAATCCAGGGTAGGGTGTGTAGTATGATGAAGACTAGTTTCAAGAGAATATCGGCTTTACTCGTGATTACAATCGTTGCCGCTGGGAGTGTTGCATTAATGGTCATGTCGTCCACGACTATGCAGTGGCAGGTCAGTGAAGGTGACACGCTGTCATTCGCAGTTGAGGTTGAGGGGTTTGTGAGAGTGTTTGATCCTTCGAATGGTTCTATCTGGAATGATTCTGAAGCACCGTATTGGTACCTCAATGGTTCTTCATTCACAGTCAAAATCAATGATTTACCTGCTTTGGCATCCGACTTCACATCTGATACATTCGTGGACCGGGTGATTGAGCACACCAAAACGAGTCTGATATCTCCTATTGAGTTGGTAAATAATACCGAATTGCCAAGTGAAGACTATCTGTTTCTCAACGATCTGATATCCCATTCCATCTTGCCTGTTGGAGGATGGACCAGCATTGATGGATTCTATCCCGACACGACAGATATGTATCAATGTGACACCTATCTGTCCTCCAGTGGCTTGTCAACATTCTCAATCGGTTACAGGACTTACAACATTGATGCAGGACATGGGTGGAATGCTACATTGAATATGAGCACAGGTGTCCCATTCCAAGCCACTGTCTGGGCGAGCCAGTTCTATGGGAGCACATGGTTCTCCTACTCAATCAGGGTGACTCTGATATCCGGATGACACTCAATGACATCTTCATGTCTTCCCAGCTGGCCTATTGCAACACAATAAAACCCAAAAGAAGACATTAGTGAGATTAGCACCTGAGTACAGTGCTGCAGAGGTTGCAACCAACCTCGGGATATTCTAAGGAGGCTTGTAAATGGGAAAACTCCATTCGAGTTTCTTGAATAATCCCGTTACATAGATAACCCCAAGTGCCAGTAATTAGAACTATGTCAATTCGTACTACTTCTCTATCTTTACATGTAGCTTAGCACTCATCTGTCTGAACGCTTCAATAGATCCTCAGGTACAATCCCGCTTATCATGTGATGAAAACTTGGAGCTACCAAACCTATGACAGGCACTATATCCATCAACAGAGCTCATAATGCCTTAAGTGAGAATGAAACTGTTTGTACTTTTTTCCTAGACAAGTGGAGAAGGTGCGTAATTAATATACAATCTGACAGTACTTCATAAGGCTCCGACGTACAGTTGGAAAGAACTTTGATATGAATTAATTACCATTTTAGAACTCATGAGGAAATGATTGAGTCGGATAGATGTTTAAATGCTAGACGAAGACGCCCTTTCTCAGTTGACGCGTACGGTTTCAGTCTTTCATAAGGAACTTCTAATTGCTGACCTCATGAAAGACTTGAATTACAGTCGCCAAAGATTTCAGATGGAACTTGTAAGGATTTCAAAAGAGTCTTCAGAAGGATCTGTTTCTTTTGCAGAACATCCTAGATGGCAGGATATTGCACAAGTCGGAAGTCGAGTTCTGGCATCTGAATACCTCATAGCCTTAGCCATGACAAACTGCAATGGTGCAGCTATCTCCACACCCAAAATTCTGAGCGCACTCATTGAGTCAGCTCATTCGATGCTGGTATCTGCTCAGGATAGGGGAAGTCTGAGTATCAAGCACATCTTGGGTGATATTTCAGAAGATTATGAACAGGCAATTACACATCATGTTGGTGATAGCCAGTTTCATCTAATTAACAGTCCATCAGCTTTGGATGAAAAATATCTTCATGTCAAGGATAAGTATCAATATCTTGATGAAGTTTTTAGGAGGGACCTCAATGTCGGATGGAATGATTTTATAGACACAATCAATATTCTCTTGAAACACTCCTTTTACCACGGACTCTTTGTCAACAAGAATGTTGTTCTGGAGAGTCTGAAGGAGATTGAAAATAGAGAAGAAATCCTGAACCTTCTGGAATTTGACAGAGAAAAGGCAGAAGCGTATTTAGCGAAACCCCTCTGGCGCTTGAATCAATTATCAGAACGAGCACTCTTTTGGTCGCCTGTAGTCAAGATAGATGAGAACTACTTCGTAATGCCTCAAGTTCTAGAGGATTCCTTTGAGAGATATGTTTACATGTTCAGGAAACGTCATGGAGCATTTGTCAAAGGGAAGGGGCATCTATTTGAAAACCAGGTTTGCGAGATCTTAGAGAATCTGGGATTTGAAATAATTGAACGGAACAGAGTGGTAATGGAGGAAATTGTGAAGGGTGAAATGAAGGCAGAATACGATATTATTGCTGGATCACCTCCATATCTTTTGGTCTTCGAATGTAAGGCGTATCATCCAGATGTCAATGGAAGAGGTTTTATAACGAAACGAAAGGAGCAAGGTCTTGAATTTGCCACAAAGATTGCGAAAAAAGCCGAGTATGTGAGCTCACATCCACAAGAGTTTCTAGAGTCTGCTCATAGATATCAATGGACTATACCAGTACTAATAACAACGTATCCCTTGGTGAAAAGGGAATCAATAAAGAACGTCTTGTGTGTCACAATGGCGGACCTTCGGGAACTGGAAAATCTCAATATGATTGATGAAACATACAGGATTGCAGTCAAATAGAGATTTACTACCTCGAACATAACTCAGCATCGATAGTCATTCTTACAGCCTATTAGACTTCTTTCGTTAGTTCGTTTTCAGAGAAGCGAAAAAGTCGGGTTAGAGATATGCACTATCCCCTGATTTTTGGAAACTTCTCCTCAGTTATTGAAGACCATGCCTCTCTGCTCCAGACACACTCATCAGACTCTAAATCAAGTTTCAAAAGGACCAAGTCTATGGTTTCATCAGAAATCTGTAGAAAGTCCTGAGAGAGAATGAGTAGGAAGAATGTGACAGAGTTCATTGACTATTTCTAAGATATTAATTTATATTGAGAGAGGGTCGCATTATTATGACGGTCGAGTGGACTGGTTGGGCTTAGTTTTCATAACATGCCCTCATTACATAACTCCCCCCCTCCTACCACATTTTAGTGCTCTACTAGTCCTTCGACCACACAATTCCCATTTCTAGAACCAATATGATTGATATCGATCTTTGTTCACTATTAGGAAGAAGTGGAGGATGAGATACATGAATGCCAAAAGAATCTTACAGCGTGCGTTTCTCCTTCTGTTCGTAATCTGGATATTGGATTTTGTGAACGTGATGACCCTAATTACCCGCATAGATGAAACATTGAGTAGTTTTATGGCATTAAACGAGATTAAGGGATTCTTGCTTATGGTGATACTAGGGTTGTTGGTACAAGAGGTTTCTAAGATCCGATAATGAAGCTATTGGAAAACGAAGGTGGAAATCGAGAATGACAATAAGAACGAGGTTTAGTACGCAGAATGCTGGCGAGTATTATATAGCCTAAGAGTTGTCTAAACGTGGCTGTGCCATGACTCCTGTTTCTGGAACCGCAAAGAACTAAGGCATCTTGTTTTCAACACCTGACAGACGAATCTTTGGAGCAGAGGTAAAGACAACAAGATTGGAGTCATCAGGTTTTTTTGGGTAACCAAAGAACCTAAGGCTGATGATACTTAATCTTCAGAAAACCGTTCCTCCGCATCAAGAAATTTCAGAGGAATTTTTCTATTTTGTAGATCTATTAGTTGAAACTTATCACCTTGTGATTGTAGCTCGAAGAGGAAGCGCTTGTGAAGTTGCTCTTGCTTCTTCTTGCTGTATTTTGCATAATCATTTCTTTTTGGTATGGTGAAATTGTACCCCTGTGATTCTCTGATTTCACCATATCTCTTCATATCATCTACAGAAAGATATGGTATTTTTTCAGATAGTACTGGAACATCATTATTCCAAAGTCTATTTCTCATGTTTACATAGATCCACCGTTCGAACATGGTCAGTTCTGAAACCAATTTTCCTGTAGCAAGGCGCTGTAGGAATCCGACATACTTAATGTTCTTCATTAGTGCTGATGCAGAGATGTTATCTTTTGACAAGAATTTGTCAATTACTCGTGGGAGAAGTCCAACTGCTGATTCATCGAATTGTGGTCTTTTAGGTGGAGCAGATACGTCATAGAAGATGAACCGGTAGTTGTGAGCGTATACATCTCTAACAGGTTTAAGAAGGTCAAGATATTTTATTGAATACTTGGCATATACCTCAAAACGAGTAAAACATGATGCGAGCATCCTGTTCAACTCACTTTTATCTGGTTCTTGAAATCGGTCTATGCGAGGA
>SMTZ1_10009608_pt1 | contig 24053 bp, 22 predicted proteins | sample DeeMarSWOR136_30_FD_25667 | JGI IMG/M metagenome (IMG submission 25667) | reverse complement strand
AACTAAAGTAGCCATCAGCTCACAGCGTTCCTAGCGATGGCAATTCAGTTCGGGATTAGTAACCAGCATTGGGTTTGAACCACAAGGCCACTGAGTAAACCTAGCTTGAGCAGCTAGATATTTGTAGCTATCTTCTGAAGTGCTTCTCTGAGTACTGCCTGCCAATTATCGCCCAATAGCTTAATGTCAAGTTTTATCCGGCTGTTGGTTATCTTAACTCCATATTTAAAATCCTGTGTTAAAGACAGTCTGTTTATTTCCCCCATGCCATCGAAATTCAAAACGACTTGCCTATCCTCTGTAGAAATAGATTTCACCATTGCCGTAGCAGCAAGCTGTTTGATTTCGACTACGTAGAGGAGATTCTTGACCACCTCTGGCATAGGTCCGAACCTATCGCTGAATTCCAAAGCTATGCCTTCTATTTCCTGGACTTGTTTAGCCGCAGCCAATCGCTGATAGAAACCCAGCCTTGTGCTCAGGTCAGAGACATATTCCTCCGGGATATAGGCAGTCAAAGGTAAAGCTAGAGTAGGAGCTGGAGGTTCGAGTATCTTTCTCATATTTTCTTCTGCCTTCCCCTGCTTTACATCATCCACCGCCTCAGCCAACAGACGGCAATAAAGGTCAAAACCCACGGCAGCTATATAGCCGCTCTGCTCCACACCCAACAGATTGCCGGCTCCCCGAATCTCCAAATCTTTCATAGCAACAGCAAATCCAGCACCCAGCTCCGTAGCTTCAGAAATAGTTTTGAGGCGCTTCCGAGCTTCAAGAGTCAGTTGCTTGCCTCTGTCAAAGAAAAAATAGGCAAAGGCACTCATGCTACCACGCCCAACACGACCCCGCAGTTGATAAAGCTGCGTCAAGCCCAACTTATCCGCCTGGTCAACAATCAGAGTGTTGACATTAGGCATATCAAGTCCGGACTCGATGATGGTGGTAGTGACCAGAATATCGCTTCTGTGATTAACAAAATCCGTCATCACTCTTTCCAACTCCCCTTCAGACATTTGCCCGTGGGCAATACATATCCTGCCCTCCGGGACTAAACTGCTTAGCTTGTTAGCAACCATAGCGATGCTGTGAACTCTATTATGGACAAAAAATACCTGGCCATTCCGCTCCAGCTCGCGCAGTATCGCCTCACGGATAACCTCCTCATCATAAGCACCGACATAGGTCTTGATTGGCAAACGCTCCTCGGGCGGCGTTTCGATTGTGCTCATGTCTCTAATCCCAGCCAGCGACATATGAAGGGTACGTGGAATTGGAGTTGCACTCAAAGTGAGGGTATCTATCTCTCTCCTCAGCTTCTTAAAGTGCTCCTTATGTATAACTCCAAAGCGCTGTTCCTCATCTATTATCATCAATCCCAAATCTTTAAACACGACATCCCTTTGCAATAAACGATGAGTGCCAATGCATATATCCACCGTGCCTGCTGCTAAGCCCTCAATTATGCTAGCCTGTTCTCTTTCCGTGCAGAAACGGCTCAACATCTCTACTCTTAATGGAAAGGCTTGGAGCCTGTCACAAAAAGTGGTAAAGTGTTGCTGTGCCAGAACCGTTGTCGGAACCAACAAGGCCACCTGTTTACCATCCAACACTGCCTTGAAGGCAGCTCGTAGAGCCACCTCAGTCTTACCATAACCAACATCTCCACAAACGAGGCGGTCCATCGGTTTCAGCTTCTCCATATCACTTTTGACAGCACAGACAGCCTCTGACTGGTCAGTGGTTTCCAAATAAGGAAAGGAGGATTCTAGCTCTTGCTGCCAGAGATTATCCGGAGAGAAAGCGAAGCCGGGGATTACCTCTCTAGCCGCATAAAGGCTCAGAAGCTCACGGGCAATTTGAGCCACAGATTCCTTGATTCGCTCCTTGGTACGTGCCCATTCCTGGGTTCCCAAGCGACTTAAAGTCGGCGGTTGGTCGCCGGCACCTACATAACGGCTGACACGGTCGACCTGGTCAGTAGGCACATAAAGCCTGTCACCAGCAGCATATTCCAGGACAAGATACTCCCGCTCAATGGCATCATTAAGCATTTTGGTCAGCCCGGCAAACCTGGCAATACCATGCTCAATATGGACTATGTAATCGCCCGGTGCTAATCCGGAAACAAACCAGTGATGGCGTACCGGTCTTTTTTTGAATAAACGTCGTTGTTTGACGAAGCCAAAAATCTCATTATCAGTAAACAGAGCGAAAACATCCTTTATAGCCAACCCTTCAGCCAGCGACCCTTGAATTAAGGTGACTGATTTTAGAGGCGGCACCTCCTCTATCTGTGAAATCGGGCAGGAAGGAATGTCCTGTTCCCCCAGTAGTTCGGCAAGACGGTTTATCTGCTGGCTAACTACGACAATACGGCAATCCTCCTGAAGCATTTCCTTCAGCCCTTCAGAAAAACCCATAAGCCTGCCTCCGTAACTCGGCACCGGGGATAAAGGTAATGATTGAAGACAGGCATTATCAGAGACATCTATATTCCATGAGCACAACGTTAGACGCTGCCTGATTTTTCTTATCCTTGCTTCAAACTCTGTCCAGGAAAAAATAGACAAATCCGGTACCGGTTCACCACGTTGTATCTTCATCTGGCGAAGCTCTTCAGCCTCGCAGTCCAGTTTATCTATAACGGTTTTGAGTTCATCAAGGTCATCTGTAATCAGTAGTGCCTCGTCAGGCAGGTAATCCAAGATAGTGTCACCATCAAGATGCTGCTGGCCTTCTCTGGCTGGCACTATAATCACTGAATCTACCAAATTCGATGAACGCTGCGTCTTAGGGTCGAAAAGCCTGATGCTTTCTACCTTATTGCCCACAAACTCTACTCTGGCAGGAAACTCGCTATCCGGAGAGAAAACGTCAACAATGCCCCCTCGGCGACTCATTGTTCCAGGCACTTCAACAATATCCTCCAACTCATACCCCATAGCCTGCCATTCCTTTACAAGTTGTAGCGGCTCGATATTAGTCTTAACATTCAAGGCATGACAAGCTGCAATAAAGGCATCGCGAGGCATGGTTCTATTGACTACAGCCAAAGCAGAACTCACAATTAAAGGACTTCGTCCATCTGCCGATATATCACGGCAACTAGTAAAAGACGAAAGGGTTCGCAGTCTTTCCGCTACTTCAACGGCACCAGTTGCAGAGTATTCACCAGCCAGGAAATCAGTTTCAGGGAAAGACTGAATCAAAGCTGAGACGGGACACCAGGCTTGGAGCTCATCATAGAGCCGCTTAGCATTTTCAGGCTGAGCCGCTACAACTAGAACAGGCAAATTCAGCTCCTTATAGAGAGCGGCTATAATGAATGATTTGACAGCGTCAGATACAACCAGCTTGATATCACTCTCTTGCGGCTCAAGCAATTCGCCTTTTAGCTTCTGATAACCAGGAACCTGTTCAATTGAAGAAAGGAGAGGAGATAAATTCATTTCCAAACACCCATAGGGCTAGCCGAAACATCAATGGTGGTCCAGACTAGCCCTGACTGAATTTTAGCACAGGCATATCCACTCGAACAATCGGAAGCCTGGAAAAAGCTGTTGCCAGAGCAATCTATACAGGCTATAATCTGACACACATAGAACTAAGGAGGAACAATGGCATACCGAAGAATGCTTATCCCCCTAGACGGCTCTGAGCTTGCAGAAAGAGCTTTGCCCTACGCTAAGAACCTTGCTAAGACCAAAGGCAGCGAGGTAATACTCTTTACAGTTAGCGTTGCTTCTGTTGGGCAGTTGGATCGCCCTATGAAAGCTTATCTAGAACTCAACGCAAAGGAGCTAGAATCACAGGGTATAAAAGCATCTATAGCCATTTCTTATGGCAACATGTCAGATGAGATTATTAAATTTGCCGATAAGAACAAAATTGACCTTATAATCATCTCCACCCACGGACAATCTGGGATTAAGCGCTGGGTGCTAGGAAGTGTAGCCCTCAAGGTGCTTCACGGCACCTGCACTCCTGTGCTTCTGATAAAGTCGAGGGCTCATAAAATATCCGAGGTAGAATTCAAAAAGATACTAATCCCCATTGACGGCTCACCTTTCTCAGAAGCCTCAATCCCTTATGTTAAAGAGCTAGCAAAAGGAACCGACGGAGAAATCGTCCTCCTGCGAGTGAGTGAGCCCCCGGTATTATCAGCCGACCGGTCTCCTGCCATTAAGCCCAGCTGGGAAGAATATCGCGATATACTGATGACAGAAATACAGCGGCAGGCAGAGGAATACATGGAAGGTATAAAAGCCAACATCGAAAAAAGCGGCATTAAAGTAAGGTCACAAGCCATCCTTGGGAAAGCAGTCGAAAGCATCCTGCGAGTAGCTCAGAAAGAGAACATAAATTTAATAGCCATGACCACACACGGACGCACCGGAGTCAGCCGCTGGATCTATGGCAGCGTAGCTTCCAGAATAGTGGAGGAGTCACTGCAACCTGTTATGCTCATCCGCCCATCCGTGCCTAAGTAGCCTTTAGCCCAAACAATTCTGGCTAGCATACCCACATCAACAATTTATGTCAAGTCGGCGCCTCAATCACCACCATCGTGCCCTCGTCAAGCTTGGGCTCTATTCTAAGGCTGCCACCTACCAACTGGATGCGCTCCTGCATTCCCGCTAATCCCAGCCTACCACTCTTTACCAAATCGCCAGTTGTTTCCGGGAGGTCAAATCCTTTACCGTTGTCCTTAACAGTTATTCTAGTTATCACCTCACCAAACTCCACGGTAATCTCAACTCTAGTTGCCTGAGCATGTCTCCAGGCATTTCTCAATGCTTCTTGAGCAACACGAAAAAGCACGAGTTCCACCTCGGGAGAAAAACGTCGACTGACACCATGTATCCTAACATCAAAATTTATTCCCGAGCGCCTCCCAATGTCTGAGGCTAACCACTCCAGCGCTGGCACCAAGCCCAAACGGTCTAATGCAGGAGGGCGCAAATCCTGACTCAACCGCCTCACATCTGCCATTATATCATCAGCCTGTTTCCGCAGATTATCCAGCAGGCGCCTCTTGTCAAAAGGCAAGTCGCTACTTGCTGAGATAATGTCATCTAACTGGCGAGCCAGCACAACCAAAGCTTGAATGGTCTCATCATGAAGTTCTCGGGCAATGCGCTTTCTTTCCTCCTCCTGTGCCATGGTGATCTGCCCCAAATAAAAGCGCAGACTCTCCTGCATCCGCTTCTCCTGAGTAACATCCCTGGCAATATGCTGGAAGCCAACTGGCTTTCCATCAACCCCAACCACGTTTGTAGTTAGCTTTAAAATGGCTTCAACACCTTCCTTTGTGATTAACTTCTGCTCATAAGGTTGGGTGACAGACTCACATTGAAGCAGCTTAACTCGGATCTCTTTAGCCAAGTTCAAGCTTTCTCTAGATAGGAAAGATTTAACATTCATACTGCATAGCTCCTCCACTTCATATCCTGTAAGCTTGGCGACTGCAGCATTAGCTGACACAATATCCCCATCCATATCGTGAACCCAGATAGCATCATGAGCGTTTTGAAATAGCTCTCTATACTTTTCTTCAGATTCCCGCAATTGCTCAGCAACTTTATGCTCCTGTTCATAAAGGCGGGCATTCTCCACGGCAACGCCAATCTGATTGCCAATGGCAGCAAGTAATGCCCCTTCGTCTGGACTAAACTCGCGATAGCTAAGCGTCGCTACAGAAAGAGTTCCCACAACCTTACCCTTGGACTTCAAGGGTACGATAATTTGAGAACGTATAGACTCTTCCTTCACCGCCATTTTGGTCAGCCTCGGATCCTTTGATACATCCTTTATAAACGCTATCTCCCCAGTCTTGGCAACCATCCCATTTAAGCCCTCCCCCAGTTTAAGGCTGCCAACACTCTGGACAAACGAGTCTGAAACTCCTCTGTGGGCATGAAGAGCAAGTTCATCAGTCGCCTCATCCATGAGAAATATCAGTACAACATCGACACTCATCATATCTATGATGCTACCAACGCTGCTATTCAGAATGTATTTTAAATCCAGCGATTGAGAGACGACGCTTGAGATATGGTTGAGAGATGCCAGCCGTACACGGTGCTCGCGCTCTCGCCGCAACGACTCAAAGCCGAATGCTACGAGATTACCAACTATAAACACAGCGCTCGTCTCAAAGAGAGCATCTTTAGTTGACAAAGACATGAAAATGGCTCGAGGTAACATGCATGCCAGTGCTATGATCGAAATGGCAACAGCTCCCCTCCATCCGAATAAAAATCCTGCCCAAATGATGGGCACCAGATAGGCAATTCTCTCAAAGGCATGCCTATCTAGGCCTATATTGGCTAGTACGTCGGTGAATAAAGAAGGCTGCGCTACAACTTCCCGGTAGTGGATAATTGTGATAAGTACTAACAGAGCTACAATAAGCCAAAAGCCTGGTCGAAAAACAACACTAACCCACCCCATAAAAGACAATCGCTGCAATAACGTTATACCTCAACTGCTTGTAGTCATAGTCCTCAGCATACATCATCGAGAGCGACCCACCCCTCTTTTAAGGCACGTACCACAGCTTCGGTACGTGAACTAACCCGCAGCTTATTAAAGATATTTGCCAAGTGCCCCTGCACAGTGCGGATGCTCAAGCTGAGCTCATCAGCAATATCCTTGTTGCTCAAACCTTTGGTCACCAGTTTCAACACCTCCATCTCTCGGTCAGTGAGCAGTTCCAACGGCTTTTTTCGTTGCGTCTTGCTGGAAACACTGGCAAAGCGGTTCAGGACTTTGCGGGCAACCGAGGGATGAAGTACCGATTCTCCGGCATCAACTGCTCTAATGGCATCAACTATCTCATGTCCACGAACGCTCTTCAACAGATAACCAGCAGCACCTGCTTCCAATAAGCCAAAAACAAATTGATCATCGTCATAAGCACTGAGCACCAGAACTGCTACAGCAGGACACAGAGCCTTTATCCGTCGCGTAGCTTCAATGCCATCCAGTTTAGGCATAGCAACATCAATTATGGCAACATCTGGTTTTAATTCGGAGGCAAGTGCGACTGCCTCCTCACCATTGCCAGCCTCAGCGACTACTTCCAAATCCGGTTCCTGCTCCAGAATCCGGCGTGTACCCTCACGCACGAATGCATGGTCATCAGCAATAAGAATCTTGATCTTTTCCAAGTAATCTTCCCCCCCACGTCCATTATAACAGACCAATGTCTAGATTATCACCAATAAAAGATAACATTGCCCAATTTTTAGTCTGCTGGTCAAGCATAAATGCTCACCTACAGTTCAGCTTTTCAGGTGTTATGCACAAACAAAAATGAGCATTACTGCGGAAGCTAATTTGCTGGCAAATGTAGTAATCTCATATCTGAAGGTAAGAGAAAAAGCGAATCACAAGTTAAGAATGAACAGCAAGAAGTGACTACAGCAGCAAATATCGACTCAATAGCTCCGGGGCTCTTGCCTCCGATTTAACTTAATAGATGAACGGCTTAAATAAAGACAAAGCCGGAAGGATGCACAAGCAATGCAATGGGAATTCATTGCAGCATTAGTCTTGGCGATACCCATCATCATCCTCCCCATAGCATTCATCTGGTATATCAACTCCGGTAACACCTACCATATCATTCGTCAGCCACGAAAGAAACGTAAAAAAAGGTTTTCTGAAACTAAACAAGCGACAAGGTAGGTATGAAATGACTACGAAAATTCACGGCAGTAACAGTTTTATCCAGGAAATCTCATCCATGCCAGGCGGCGAGAAAATCAATTTGTGCATCCAATGCGGTACCTGTTCTGCATCATGCCCCAATGCCAATAGAATGGACTACACACCCCGAGAGCTCATTGCCATGGCACGGGCTGGTATGCGGGAGGAAGTCCTATCCAGCAACTCTATGTGGCTTTGCTTATCTTGCTACATGTGCACGGTGCGCTGTCCCAGAGGAATCGTGCCAACCTATATAATGCATGCGCTAGAACATCTAGCCATGCGTCATAACGTGAGCACTCCAAGGACACGCACGCCAACCCTGTACAGGGTGTTCAGCGACACTGTCCATAATTCCGGATATATCCCGCGACTGGGCTGCATGACCCACTTTTATCTCAAGGTGAACCCTTTTAGCGCCATGAAAAATATGCCTGTGGCGCTCGCCTTGTTCAGACACGGGCGCATGCCGATTAAACCAACTAGACTAAAACCTGAGGCACTAGGTCAGTTCAGAGCTATTCTCGGTAAAGCCAAGGCGTTGGAGGCACATCATGAGATATTATAGCTATTTCCCTGGCTGTTGCATGCACGAAGACAGCCGCGCCTATGATACCTCTGCCCAAGCTGTGGCAAAGGTTCTGGATACGGAACTCATCAAGCTTGAGGATTGGAACTGCTGCGGTTCTACACCATACACGGTTGTTGATGAACTAGCTGCCTTTTGCTGCTGCGCCCGCAACTTGGCATTGGCCGAAAAAAGAGGGCTCGACTTATTAGCAGCTTGTAGCGACTGCTACCTCATCCTTGCCAGGACAAACCAACACTTCAAGGAATATCCTGAGATTAGAGGGAAAATAAACGAAGCTCTGGCGACTGGTGGACTTGAGTATAACGGCAATATTAAGGTACGGCATATTCTTGATGTTTTCGCCAATGACATCAGTCATGATGAAATCTCATCCAAGGTCAAAGTGGACCTCGGCGGACTCAAAGTAGCTCCTTATTACGGCTGTCAGGTAGTACGTCCTACACCAAGCTTTGACGACCCAGAATACCCTCAATCGCTGGACCGCCTTACAGAGAGCTTAGGAGCACAAGTCGTGCCATTTCCGCTCAAGACTCGCTGCTGCGGCGGTTCGCTCATCTTATCTGAAGAGGACATCGCTTTAGGATTGATACACAAACTACTTTCCAACGCTGCAAGTAACGGCGCCGATTGCATAATCGCTGTATGCCCGTTCTGCCACCTGAATTTGGATGCGTACCAGAGCACGGTCAACAAGAAATTCAAGACGAATTTCAGCCTCCCTATTTTATTCTTCACCCAGCTTATGGGTATAGCCTTCGGAATCGATAGCAAGACCTTAGGCCTACAAGAAAATATTGTTCCGCCAGAAAAAGTATTAGCCAGCTATATCAAGCACTAATAAGGAGGCCCAAGATGGAGCCAAAAGTAGGTGTCTATATCTGCCACTGCGGCGCCAACATCGCCAGTATTGTTGATGTCGAGAAAGTAACCGAGTTCGCCAAAGGCCTGCCATCAGTAGCTATGACCCGCGATTATAAATTCGTTTGTTCAGACCCAGGCCAAGAATTGATAAGGAATGACATCAGAGAACTCGGACTTAACCGTATTGTCGTGGCCTCATGCTCCCCACGATTACACGAGCAAACATTCAGACTAACCTTAGCTAGCGCTGGTCTAAACCCTTATCTGTTTGAGATGGCAAATATTCGGGAGCACTGCTCCTGGGTGCATGAAGATGGTGGAAAGGCAACTGAGAAAGCCAAGGCACTGGTCAACGCTGCGGTACGGCGCGTTTTACACCAGGTACCCCACTGGAAACCAAGGAGGTACCGGTCAACCCAAACACCCTCGTGGTTGGCGGAGGCATCGCTGGCATACAGGCAGCGCTTGAGATCGCCGATTCTGGTCACAAGGTTTACCTAGTGGAACGGGAGCCTTCTATAGGCGGTCACATGGCCCAGCTAGATAAGACCTTTCCTACCTTAGACTGCTCTGGCTGAATACTGACGCCGAAGATGGCCTCGGTGAGGTCACACAAAAGTATCGAGCTACTGACTTATAGTGAGGTTATAGAAGTCTCAGGCTACGTGGGCAATTTCAAGGTCAAAGTAAGGAAGAAGCCGCGCTATGTTGATGAAATCAAATGCACTGGATGTGGCACCTGCCAAGAGAAATGCCCAATGAAGGCAGATAGCGAATTCGATTTCGGCATCGGCAAAAGAAAGGTTATCTATACACCTTTCCCCCAAGCAGTGCCAAATATTCCAGTTATTGACCGTGAGCACTGCACTTATTTCACCAAAGGCAAGTGTCGTGCCTGCGAAAAGTTCTGCGAAGCTCAAGCTATCGATTTCGAGCAGACAGAGAAGATGATTGACTTGGACGTTGGCTGCATTATAGTTACCACTGGCTTCGACTCCTTTGACCCTGCCCCCATGTCTCAATTCGGCTATGGAAGATATGATAATGTAATAACGGGCTTACAATTCGAGAGAATGAGCAGCGCTGCTGGCCCAACCGGCGGCAAAATAGTCCTCAAAGATGGCTCGGAGCCACGGAGCCTAGCTATTCTGCACTGCATCGGCAGCCGTGACCTCAACTATCATGAGTATTGCTCACGTGTCTGCTGCATGTATTCACTCAAGTTCGCCCATATAATAAGGGAGAAAATGCCCGACGCTGAAATCTACGACCTGTACATTGACCTTCGCTGCTTCGGCAAGGGCTATGAGGAATTCTACAACCACCTTCAGGAGGAGGGAGTAAACTTCATCCGGGGTCGCGCTGGAGAAGTCACAGATATAGCCGAAACTCCCGAAGAGAAAGGAAGGCTCGTAGTTCTCTGTGAGGATACCTTAATAGGCCGGCAGCGGCGGCTTCCTGTTGACATGGTTATTCTGAGCAATGCTTTGGAGCCTCGTTCCGATGCAAATGAAGTGGCTAAGCTGTTCTCTATTAGCAGGAGTAGAGACGGCTTCTTTATGGAAAAGCACCCAAAGCTTGACCCGGTGGCTACCACTACAGATGGTGTTTTCGTTGCTGGCTGCTGCCAAGGACCAAAGGACATTCCCGATACGGTAGCCCAAGCCTCAGCAGCCGCGGCCCGGGTTATGGCCATGATAAGCAAGGGCAGCGTCGAGATTGAGGCAGCTACGGCAATCATCGAAGAGGAGTTTTGCTCCGGATGTAAGACTTGCATCATACTGTGTCCATACAATGCCATTTACTTTAACGAAGATAAGAAGGTGTCTGTTATCAACGAAGCCCTATGTAAAGGTTGTGGCACCTGCGCCGCTGCCTGTCCAAGCGGGGCTATCACCAGCAGACATTTCACCACTGAGCAAATAATGGCACAACTAGAAGGAGTGCTAACATGAACCACGAGCCAAAAATAGTCGGATTCCTATGCAACTGGTGTTCCTACGCTGCGGCTGATCTAGCAGGTACATCTCGAAAAAAGTACGCGCCCAACGTGCGTGTAATCAGGGTCATGTGCAGCGGCCGGATAGAGCCCACCTTTATCCTCAAAGCTTTTCAACTGGGAGCAGATGGGGTTCTAGTCTGTGGCTGACACCCCGGTGAATGTCATTACCTGGAAGGTAATATAAAAGAAGCCCGCAGGATACCACTGCTCAAGAAAATGCTGGCGCAACTGGGTGTCGAGGAGAGGCGAGTAAGGCTAGACTGGGTCTCAGCTTCTGAAGCAGGCCGCTTTGCTTCCATAGTAGATGAAATGACAGAACAAATAAGAGAACTTGGACCTTTTACTCATAATAGCTGATATTGCCTAATATTACCCATTATCACTGTTTCGCTCACTATGACAAAAGAGGTGAAGGCAGAACCGCCTCCGCTAAAAAAAGAGCACCACACAAAACTACCTAAAAGTCCTGCCTAAATAGGCAAAACACTCGTGTCTGTACTTGCAGAGAGCACACTATTTATTGTATCATATTGCGGTTTGCCTAAAACCAAGAGGAAAGGAAAGGTCAATCATGGAAATCACAACCCCGATGAAAGAGACTACTGATATCATTTTGGAAGGGGGCGGCAATCCCCTTGAATTGTGCTATCAATGTGGCCTGTGCACTGGCGTCTGCCCCTGGAACCGGTTAGTGAGCTTTCCACTGCGCAAGCTAATTCACAAAAGTCAACTCGGCGTAGTCGACTTTGAGAACGAGGAGGTCTGGCAATGCGTTGGCTGCAATGCCTGTGTTGACCGCTGTCCCCGCGACGTAGAGGTACCCTTCATAATGAGAGCCTTGCGCCGCGTTATCATGGAAGTCGGTGCCGGCATAGTCCCACACTCACTACGAATCTCAGAGAAGAATATATCCGCCGTAGGTAATCCACTGGGAGAACCTCCAGAGAAACGAATGGATTGGGCCAAAGACCTCGGCATCAAGACATTCACCAAAGGCACTGAGATACTATATTTCCCATGCTGCTACCAGACCTACGACCCACCCGCTCAGAAGGTTGCCAAGGCAACTATTGACATACTGAAAAAAGCCAAGGTGGATTTCGGTATCCCCGACAACAACGTTGTCTGCTGTGGCGAGAGCATACGCAAGGCAGGTGCGGAAAGCCTGTTCCAACGATTAGCGAAGACCAACATTGATATTTTCGCTGAACTCGGTGTCAAGAAGATTCTTGTCACATCTCCCCACTGCTATCACACTTTCAAAGACGAATACCCCGATCTTGGAGCCAATTACGAGGTAATCCACTTATCTCAATATTTGGCCGAACTTATCAAAGATAGCAGGATAAAGATGACTAAGGAATTAAATAAAAAGGTTACTTATCACGACTCCTGCTGTTTGGGCCGCTACCAAGGTATATACGATGAGCACCGTGAGATATTGAACAGCATACCCGGTTTGGAGTTCGTCGAGATGCCGGAAACGCGTGAATATTCCCTCTGTTGCGGAGGTTGCGCCGGGAGGCTCTGGATGGAAAGCAAAAAGGGCGAAAGGCTTTCCGAACTTAGACTTGAGCAGGTATTCGAGGTGGGAGCCAATACACTAGCCATCAGTTGCCCTTATTGCATGGCCAATTTCAACGATGGTGTGATATCTATGAACAAGGCTGAAGTCCTAGAAGTTAAAGACCTATCAGAACTAGTTGTGGAGGCATTATAATGGCAGAAAAAAAAGTAGCAACGAAGAAAGACACGGAACCAAAAATAGGCGTATATATCTGCCACTGCGGCTCCAATATCGCCGGTACCGTTGATGTACCGCAGGTAGTTGAGTTCGCTAAGGGACTGCAGGCGGTAGCAATTGCACGTGAATACAAGTTTATGTGCTCTGACCCAGGGCAAAGCATGATTAAGGATGACATCAAGCAGCTAGGGCTAAACCGGGTCGTAGTTGCCTCTTGTTCCCCACTGCTACACGAACCAACCTTCCGCCACGCCGTTCAAGAAGCCGGCATGAATCCTTATCTCTTTGAAATGGCTAACATCCGAGAACATTGTTCATGGACAACCGAAGACCACGGAGAAGCTACAGAAAAAGCCAAAGCACTGGTAAGTGCTGCAGTAAAACGCATCTTTTACCATCAGCCTCTGGAGGTAAGAGAGGTTCCAGTCAATCCAAATACTCTAATAGTTGGCGGCGGTATTGCCGGGATTCAAGCAGCATTAGAAATCGCTGATGCCGGACATAAAGTTTATCTGGTAGAGAAAGACCCCAGCATCGGCGGACATATGATACAGTTCGATAAGACCTTCCCCACCTTAGACTGCTCCGCCTGTATCCTCACACCTAAGATGACCTCTGTAGGCTCTCATCCCAATATCGAATTGATGACCTATAGTGAAGTGGAGGAAATCGCTGGTTTCATAGGCAACTTCAAAGCAAAGATCCGTAAAAAGGCTAAATTTGTGGACGAATCTAAATGCAATGGCTGCGGTGTCTGCATTGAAAAATGCCCATGGAAAGCAGACAGCGAGTTTGACCTCGGATTAAGCCAGCGAAAAGCTATTTACACGCCATTCCCGCAAGCAGTACCTAATATTCCCGTCATAGATAAAGAGAGCTGTGCCTATTTCCTCAAAGGCAAATGCCGTGCCTGCGAAAAGTTTTGCGAGAGGGAAGCTATCGATTTTGAGCAACAAGACAAAGTTGTCGAGATAGATGTAGGAAACATAATCATAGCCACTGGCTATGACCCGTTCGACCCCACACCCATCGTCAAGTACGGTTATGGTGAATTTCCTAATGTTGTCACAGGTCTTGAATTCGAGAGAATTTGCAACTCTGTAGGACCAACTGGCGGCAAAATCGTTCTCAAAGACGGCTCTGAACCGAAAAGCATAGCTATAATCCACTGTGTGGGCAGCCGAGACGAAAATTATCATAAATACTGCTCACGCGTCTGTTGCATGTATGCCCTCAAATATTCTCACCTCATAAAGGAAAAAACAAAAGCCGATGTTTACCAGATGTATATAGATATGCGCTGCTTCGGTAAAGGTTACGAGGAATTCTATAAGCGGCTAGCTGATGAAGGAGTTACCTTCATACGAGGAAAGCCAGCCGAGGTTACCGATAGGGCAATAAATGAAGAGGAGAAGGGGAAACTGATTGTCGTTGGCGAGGATAGTCTGCTAGGAACCGTTGTCCGGGTCCCGGTTGATATGGTTGTCCTGTGCATAGCCCTACAAGCTCGGTCTGATGCCAAGAATGTTGCCCAGATGTTCACTATCAGTCAAGGTGCCGACGACTTCTTTATAGAGAGACATCCCAAGCTTGACCCGGTAGCAACTATGACTGAAGGTGTCTTCATCGCCGGCTGTTGCCAAGGTCCCAAGGACATACCTGATACTGTAGCCCAAGCTTCAGCCGCAGCTACACGTGTATTGGCATTGATTAGCAAAGGGAAAGTTGAGCTAGAGGCAGCCGTCGCCGTCATCGATGAAGAGAAATGCTCTGGCTGCCGAATTTGCAACCTCCTCTGTCCTTACAACGCCATCGACTTCATTGAGAAAGAAGAGGTATCTAGAATCAATGAAGCCCTATGCAAAGGTTGTGGCACTTGTGTCGCCGCCTGTCCCAGTGCAGCAATTACACATAAACATTTTACTACTGAAGAAATTATGGCAGAAATAGAGGGGGTATTAGTATGAACTTTGAACCAAAAATCGTTGGCTTCTGTTGCAACTGGTGTTCCTATCGAGGCGCCGATTTAGCTGGCACAGCCAGAATGAAGTGCTCCCCTAATGTCCGCATCATCAGGGTGATGTGCAGTGGTCGGGTGGAACCAACTTTTGTCGCTAAAGCATTTGAGTTGGGAGCTGACGGCGTTTTGGTATTGGGCTGTCATGCCGGTGACTGCCACTATTCTGAGGGAAATTATAAGACGATGCGACGCATGCCATTGCTCAAGAAAATGCTGGCCCAAATGGGCATTGAGGAGGAGCGAGTGCGTCTCGACTGGGTATCAGCTTCTGAAGGTGACCGCTTTGTCGCGATAGTTGATGATATGACCGCCAAAGTTAGAGCCCTGGGGCCCTTTAAAAATAATTCCAAGGAGGCAAAACATGGCTAAACTCAAACTTGCTCTATACTGGGCTTCCAGTTGCGGTGGTTGTGAAATCGCTCAACTCCAGATTGGCGATAAAATCCTCAAGTTAGCCGAGGTTGCCGACATCGTATTCTGGCCGGTAGCCATCGACGCCAAGTATAAAGACGTTGAAGCTATGCCTGAGAAGAGCATAGATGTTTGTCTATTTAACGGTGCCATTAGAACCTCAGAACAGGAACATATGGCAAAAATGCTCCGAGAAAAGTCCAAAGTGCTGATCGCCTACGGCGCCTGCGCCTATGGAGGTGGTATTCCCGGCCTGGGTAATATGTTCAACAGGGAACTGATTTTTGAACGAGCTTACCTGGAAACACAATCGACAGATAATAAGGAAAAAATCTTACCACAGACAAAATACAAGGTGCCAGAAGGTGAGCTTACCATCCCTGAGTTCTATGACACAGTCAAGACTCTCAGTCAGACGGTAGACATAGATTATGTTATCCCTGGTTGCCCTCCAGAAGCCAGGACAACATGGCTGGCTTTAGAGGCACTAATCGAAAGTAAACTGCCACCCAAAGGTACGGTAATTACCCACAATGCTAAAGCAGTATGTGACGATTGCCCTCGGAAGAGAGACGTGAAAAAGGTCAAGAAGTTCTATCGTACCTTTGAGATTATGCCTGATCCTGAAATATGTCTTCTGGAACAGGGGCTACTGTGTGCTGGTATCGCCACCCGTGGCGGCTGTGAGGCTCCCTGTCCACAGGCTAATATGCCATGCACCGGCTGCTACGGGCCTGTGGACGGAGTAATTGACCAAGGAGCTCATTTTTTGAGTGCAGTAGCCTCGGTGATTGACTCCAATGACCCTGACGAAATTCAGAGAATTATTGACGACATCTATGATCCGGTGGGTACATTCTACCGCTATAGCCTACCTGACTCGCTATTAAGGAGGGCGAAAATAAAATGAAGAAGATAACTATAGACCCCATTACCCGGCTGGAGGGTCACGGCAAAATAGAGATATTCCTCAATGACGCTGGAGAGGTGGAGAACTCCTATTTCCAAGTTCCAGAACTGAGAGGATTTGAGAAATTCTGTGAAGGGCGATTGGCTGAGGACATGCCTCAGATAACCCAGAGAATCTGCGGCGTTTGTCCCGAAGCCCACCACATGGCATCAACAAAAACCCTCGACGACCTCTTCCATGTCGACCCGCCAAGCCCAGCTAAAAAACTTCGCGAACTCTTTTATAGCGCTTTCTACGTTACTGACCACACTACCCACTTCTATATACTTGCAGGCCCAGACTTTGTCATGGGGCCAGAAGCTCCCGTAGCTGAGCGGAATATTCTGGGAGTCATCGCCAAAGTCGGCTTAGAATTAGGCGGAGCCGTAATTAATGCTCGGATGAAAAATCACCGCATAATCCACATGCTTGGCGGTAGAGCAGTACATCCTGTTTTCGGTCTGCCTGGCGGCGTCAGCAAGGGGCTAAATGAAGAGGAACGGAAGGAAGTTGAACAAATAGCCAAGGACTCTGTGGAATTTGCCCAGCTCTCCTTAAAAGTATTTGACGACATTGTCCTGAAGAACAAAGAATACGTCGATATGATTGTTAGCGATGCTTATACCCACAACACTTACTACATGGGCATGGTTGACGAAAAGAACAGGACAAATTTCTACGATGGCGAAGTTAGAGTGGTTGACCCTGACGGCAAAGAGTTTGCAAAATATGCACCCCGAGAATACCTCGACCACGTTGCTGAACATGTGGAGCCATGGAGCTATATGAAATTCCCCTACCTCAAGAAGATAGGTTGGAAAGGTTTTGTCGACGGCAAGGATAGTGGCGTTTTCCGGGCAACTCCCCTTTCTCGACTCAATGCTGCTGATGGCATGGCAACACCACTAGCCCAGGAAGCCTATGAGAAGTTCTACTCCACACTAGGTGGCAAACCAGTCCACCATACGTTAGCAACCCACTGGGCACGCCTAGTTGAACTCCTTTATGCTGCCGAAAGATTGCTGGAGCTCAGTAAGGACACTGAAATCACCAGCCCTAACATTCGTACCATCCCCACAGCTAAACCAGACGAAGGTGTTGGCATTGTCGAAGCTCCTCGAGGCACTTTGACCCATCACTATGTTACCGGTGATCAAGAAAGCCAACCTGATTGTGGCTACTGTTAATAATGCCGCCGCCGTAAATATGTCAGTCAAGAAAGCGGCTATGGCACTCATCAAACCAGGCAAAAAGATAACCGAAGGGTTGCTCAACCGCATTGAGATGGCATGGCGCCCATATGACCTTTGTCTTGCTTGCGCTACTCACGCTCTACCAGGACAGGCACCTATGGAGGTAATCATCTACAACAGCAAAGGTGAGATAATAGAGCGGCTGAGCCGTTAATCCTTGCTCATAGCTACTCAGGAATAACTGCATAACCATAAGTGGATGGTAAGACGAAAACACTGATATTGGGGTTGGGTAACTCACTCCTCAGCGATGATGGAGTGGGCTTGACTACTGCCACTGAACTCAAAAACAGGCTCAACAAATCAGACATAACCGTTATGGAGACCAGCGTCGCCGGTCTAAGCCTGTTAGACCTGCTGGTTGGCTACGACAGAGCCATTATCATTGACGCCATACAGACATTGGATGGAAAACCGGGACAAATTTACCGGCTCGACCCGGAAGCGTTTAATACCACAAGGCGCACAATATCACCACACGACGTTAATTTCACCACGGCCCTTGAGTTCGGCAAAAAAGTAGGACTTCCTTTACCTCAGGAAATCGTTATCTTCGCCATTGAGGTGTCAGATGTAAGCACCTTCGGGGAGGAATATACACCTCAAGTTAAGCTGGCAATACCCACCTGTGTCGAGATGGTCCTCCGAGAACTAAAAAGGTGGTGACAGCTTCTCATCTATCACCACCTTTCAAAAGGAAGGAAAACTGTCACCACTTCTCTTGGGTTAGCCTTGAAGTGAGCCAAGTACGTAGTGGTTCATCTAGCATGCCAACTCTCGATTCCAGCCAGCGGATATCTCCACTCTCCAGCGCAGCCTTCGCTTCCGGCGTTAGGTTATAAGCCTTTAGAGCCTGATAGGGATTATCCGCCAGTTTAGCCAAGAACTTAGTGTCATCTCTAGCTCTAGCTAGCACTGATACCAGAGCTTTGGTCTCCAAATCCAGATAGGTAACTTGTTCGGGCCGCACCCGCGGCTTGGAGAAAACACCCCTAAGCCAGGACCTGGCAGCCACTGCCTCTGTAGCACGTTCCTTACGAAGGTACACAAGCCAATAAATGCTACCCACAAAAGTGCCACCGACAATATTGCCCAAAGTGACTGGAAGCAGATTACCGATAAATCCAGCCATGCTGAGATTTGCTACCTGGCTTGTAGTTACACCAGCTACTTCAAGGACTTCGACCTGTCCTGCGATAGCTATGCCCATTGGAATGAAATACATATTAGCGATGCTGTGTTCAAAGCCGCAAGCTACGAAAGCCGTTATAGGGAAGAGGATGGCAAATATCTTATCAACAGTAGTGCGAGCACCAAAACAAAGCCATACAGCTAGACAGACCAGCGCATTGCATAAAATTCCACGAGCAAAAGCCGGCCAAAAAGCCAGGTTAACCTTAGCATTGGCAATCAGCAAAGCGTTAGCACCAACCTTATACGCATCCAGCGCCCAGAATCGGCTATAAAAAACCACAAGCACTAGAAGTAATGCCCCAACTAGATTGGTGAAATAAACTATGCCCCAGTTCTGAAACAACTGACTGATCTTTATCTTGCCGCTGGCTCGGCTGGCTACCATAAGCGCATTGCCAGTGAACAGCTCTGCTCCAGCCAGCACCACGAGAATAAGTCCTAGACAGAACACGATGCCGCCAAGAAATTTAGTCAAGCCGAAACCCACCTGAATATCAGTGGTAACCAAGGTGCAAAACATCGCTCCCAAGCCGATAAAAAATCCCGCAAGTATGCCAAGAAGCGAGATAGTGAAGATATTACCGTTTGCTTTGGTTACGCCTATGCCTTCCATTTTGAGTGCCATCTCTGCCGGTGGTCGACAATCAGACGCAGCACAACCTTTCAGCTCCTCCAATGCAGTCTGAAAGCGGGATACTTCTATCGATGGAAGCTTCTCAGACTCCAACCTCTGCATTTCTTGATTCGATAATTTCAGGTTTGCCACTGTTTCACTCCTTTACCACTTTTCCTGAGATAGTCTGTACAACAGCCAGGTTGATAAACGCTTGTCAAGCTTACCTACCCAACTCTCAATCTTTCGAATATCACCACTGGCTAAAGCCGCTTTCTCCTCTTGAGTAAGCGTGTAATACTCCTTGAGAGCTTCATTAGAGTCATCTGCAAGACGTGCCATGAACCTAGGCTCATCAGCTGCTCTAGCTAGCACAGACAATACTGCCCACCTTCCAGCCAACCCCCCACTTGGAACAACAGCCGGTGCACCGATGAGCACCTCAAGTGTTTCAGCAGTTTCCTCAGTCCTTCCATGAACTTGCCTGGTCATTTTGTCACCTCCTTCTTTACCTTTCCTATCTTACCTAAATGTAGCAACTACCAAATTATCTCTCATCAGTCCTAAGCTCTAATTTCAACAGGACTTTGGGCATGTCCAAAAGTACTAGACATCTGATTGAACTGCTGACCAAAAGGACACCCATAAATCCTCTCCTTCACCATTTCTCTTGAGATAGTCGATGCCACAGCCAAGTTGACAACCGCTTGTCAAGCTTGCCCACCCAACTCTCAATCTTTCGAATATCACCACTGGCTAAAGCCGCTTTCTCCTCTTGAGTAAGTGTGTAATACTCCTTGAGAGCTTCACTAGAGTCATCTGCAAGACGAGCCATGAACTCAGGCTCATCGGCTGCCCTAGCTAACACAGATAACACCGCCCAACTTCCAGCCAAGCCATCTCTCGGAACAATGATAGGTGCCTTGATAAGTCTATCAGCTGCCTCGGTAGTTCCTTCGGTTTTCTCATTAACCAGCTTATCCATTCCTGTCACTCCATTATCTTTTAACTTGCTTATCTGTTCTAAATGTAGCAATTAGTAGTTTGACTCTCATCGGTCCTTAGCTCTAATTCAAATAGTACTTTGGACTATATCCCAACACGGTGTACTCGGCTTGCTTAGCTACAATTATTGTTTCTTTTCGCTGATATAACTTATAATTGGTGTCGAATCTACCAGGAAACGTATAGATTGAAACCGAAAATTAGAATCTTAATAGCCGACGACCATCCTTTGCTGCGCGAAGCGCTGTGCCAAGTATTTTCCAACCAAAAAGACATGGAGATAGTTGGCCAAGCAGGCAATGGTGAGGAAGCTATTGACCTAGCCTCCCAATTGAAGCCGGATATACTGGTTATGGATATTATGATGCCCAAATTTGATGGTCTCGAAGCTAGCCGACAGATTAAGAAGATTACTCCCAATACAGCCATATTGATTCTAACAGCCTACGACGATGATAACTATGTGCTTGGACTGCTTGAGGCTGGAGCGACTGGTTATTTAATGAAAAGTGCTAAGGGACAGGACTTAATAGAAGCTGTTCGGGCTGTACGAGCCGGGGAGTCGGTACTGCATCCTAAGATCATTGAGAAACTGCTCAAACAGGCCATGGTTAAACCAGTCGAAACTGCAGAGCATAAGATAAAGGAACTTCTAAGCGACCGGGAGATGGAAATGCTAAAGTTGCTGGCCACAGGAATGAGCAACAAAGAGATAGCTGAAAAACTATGCCTGAGCCTACGTACTGTTAAGGCTCACATGTCCAATATTTTTACCAAGATGAACGTCGCCTCAAGAAGTGAAGCTCTTGTCGAAGCCCTAAGAAAAGGATTACTTACATTAGAAGATATCAAACAGCCTGATACCCGGGAAGATTAAAATAAATTGATACTTGAACCAATATTACTCAAGAGTATTTAAGGACAAAAATGCAGGACAATGACTACTAAGAGATGGCGAATTTTCAATACTTGTTTAATCACCATCCTCTTTCTAATTCTGACCCTGTCACACTATCATGAGCTTTTAGTCAGCATACCTGTAATAGCCAATTTATCTATTACTTCATTCTTTGGTTTATCAAGGTATACAGTAGAGCGATTCATTTATATCTTACTAATAATCTATGCTGGCTGGTCGCTAGGAATAAAATTTGGCATTGCCACATGGGTGGTATCTGCTATAGCCATGTTGCCTCGGTCACTATTTATATCCGCTAACCCCATAGACGCCATAGCTGAGAGCATCGCTTCGCTTACTATCAGTGGTTTAAGCGTTGCAATAATTCAATTACACCGCGGATGGTACCAGCAAAAGCAAAAGCTGCGTGGAATCAAAGTAGCCTTAAGAACATCTCAGGAGAGCTACGAGGAGCTATTTACTAACGCCAGCGATGCTATTTGGGTTCATGATGTGGATGGCAAAATAGTGATAGCCAACAAAGCTTGCGAGAAGGTAACTGGCTATTCACCAGATGAATTAATAGGCAAAAGCGTTTCCGAAATTATGCCCCCCGATGCGCTGAGCATAGCTAGGGATATTAAAACCAAACTTATGAAAGGCCAATCAATAGACCAGCGCTATGATCAAAGATTTATTAAAAAAGATGGCTCAGAAGCAATTATAGAGTTATTTACCCGTCTGATCCAACTTGACGGCAAGCCCGTCGCATTTCAGAATATTGCACGGGACGTAACCGAGGAAAGAAGACTGAGAGACAATCTCCGCCTTCAAATTCACAAAACTCTTATGGCACAGGAAGAGGAGCGAAAGCGCATTGCTCGAGAGCTACATGATGACGTTGCTCAGTCGATATTGCTATTATCGCGCCGGCTTGACATCCTTATATCAGGAGGTACCCACAAACCACCAAAAAAACCCCCAGTAAGTAAGCTGGAAGACATACAGGCTATAGCTAATGAGGCTTATAGAAGCTTGCAGCGCTATGCTCGCGACTTAAGGCCAAGCATTTTGGATCAGATGGGACTGGTAGCAGCATTGAATTGGTTAGCTGAGGACCTTGGCAAAGAACTGAGGATCAAAACTACGGTGAAAGCGGATAAGTTGCCCCCACTCCCATCAGAAACAGAGCTAGCCATGTTTCGAATTGCTCAGGAGGCATTGAACAACGTCCGGAGGCATGCTAAAGCTTCCGAGATCGACATTACAGTAGAATGTGAATCGAATAACGTGAAGATGACTATCACGGACAATGGTAAGGGCTTCTCGACACCTAAATTGACCGGTGACCTGGCAAAAGAAGGAAAACTTGGCATCCTAGGAATGGAGGAACGAGCACGTCTCATTGGAGGTAAAATACAAATAAAATCCGAGCCAGGCAAAGGCACAATTGTGACTACCAAAGTACCAATCCAAACTTGATAGATAGGCCTATCCTGCTGTATTCTGAAACTAAGTCACTTTTGCTTACATCCAAGAAAATGGAATCTATCAACACTTCCCAAGTTAAACAACTTATTGCCCAGGCCATAGCTGAAGACCTAGGCCAAGGAGATGTAACTACCGAGGCGCTAGTACCCAAGACCCTGCAAGGAAGAGCATCAATCACAGCCAAAGCGAGAGGAATCATAGCTGGAGTCGAGATAGCCAAACAGGTTTTTCTCAAAGTCGACCCTGAATTAAATCTAGCCATCATTATTGAAGATGGGACTGAGGTCAAGCCTGGAGACATAGTAGCAAAAATAGAAGGCATGGTCGCCAGCATATTAAAAGCTGAGCGTGTAGCCTTAAACCTCCTGCAACGTCTTAGCGGCATTGCCTCAGAAACAAATCAGTACGTCCGAGCCGTCAATGGACTGCCCGTTCAAATCATAGATACCAGAAAAACTACTCCCGGTTTAAGAACACTGGAAAAATATGCTGTACGAGTTGGCGGCGGTAAAAACCACCGCATGCACCTCGGAGATGATATTCTGATCAAGGATAACCACCTAGCAGCACTTCGTCACCAAGGGCTAGGTATAAAGGAAATTGTGACCAGAACCCGCCAGAAAGCATCGCCGAAGCTAAGAATCGAGGTTGAAGTCAAGACCCCTCAGGAAGCTGTTGAAGCCGTAGGAGCCGGAGCCGATATTATCATGCTGGATAACATGAGCCTTAAGGATATGCGCCAGGCTGTCCAGCTAATCAAAGGTCGTGCTTTAATCGAAGCATCTGGGGGAATTACTCTAGATAAAGTTAGGGCAGTTGCTGAAACAGGCGTTGACCTTATCTCAATAGGCGCCCTCACCCACTCTGTTAAAGCCTTAGATATAAGTCTAGAACTAGACTAACCTACTGATAACCTATTAATGGGCCAGCCCATGGGCTTTGAGCAAAGTGATATCATCCAAGATATCTTCTGTATTACCATCAGCCACTATCTTGCCTTCATCCATCACCACAATCCGACCGCACAAAGCCTCTACCAATTCTAAGTCATGAGTGGCAATGATTTTGGTCATAGGAAGCTGTTTCAGCAGTTCAACTAAAGACCACTTGCTTCTTGGGTCGAGGTTGCTGGTAGGCTCATCAATAACCAGAACCTCCGGACCCAAAGACAAAACAGTGGCAATAGCAATACGTTTTTTTTCACCAACGCTGAGATGATGTGGTGAACGCTGCTCATATCCCTCCATCCCTATCCATTCTAGAGCTTGAGCCACACGCTGCCTAACTTCAGGCTCGGAATATCCCAT
>SMTZ1_10001632_pt1 | contig 24055 bp, 22 predicted proteins | sample DeeMarSWOR136_30_FD_25667 | JGI IMG/M metagenome (IMG submission 25667) | reverse complement strand
TTCTTTACCCGCCGAGTCCCGTCCATGATTGCTAATAAGATGATTTCAGTCATTGGAGGAGTGCGGCTCCATGACTATGGGTGTACGCTCAAAGCCTATAAAAGGGATGTATTGAAAAACATTAGGCTCTATGGTGAAATGCACCGATTCATTCCCATCTATGCCCAATGGATTGGGGCCCGTGTTTCAGAGATTCCTGTGAATCATTTCCCCAGGAGATCCGGGTCGTCAAAGTATGGCATGAGCCGGGTTTTCAAGGTCATCTTAGATCTCATGGTCGTCAAGTTCCTTCTCTCCTATTCCCAAAAACCAATTTATGTCTTCGGAGGGATGGGGCTTTTGATGATGTTAGGTGCACTTCTCTCCGGGGGATGGGCTATCTATCTTAAACTTTTTAAGAAAGTGTCCTTCATTCTAACCCCTCTCCCTCTATTATGCGTTCTTCTTTTGGTGTTAGGCTTTCTTTCGATTCTTATGGGATTTCTGGCCGAGATTCTTACCCGGACTTATTATGAATCCCAGAGAAAACCCACCTACCAGATTAAGGAAACAATTCCATAAAAGATGTACTCCAAGTGGTTGGGTTAAGGTTACGGTTAAGAGGCCCGTTTCGGTTACGGTAACGGTTACGTTAAATAATTGAAGAAAATAGTAATCTTGACAACAGGCGATAGACGTTCCCTTTATAACGATACGTGCATCGACAACGATAAACATAAATTCTTAAGAACTTCGAAAACTTTATACGTAAGCGAATGACAAAACTGACATCCTTACCCTAACCGTTGGACCGTAGACTTTATTATTTAAAAAATTATGTGCGGCATTGTAGGATTGCTCACTCATAAAGCTCTAGATATCCCGGACCTGGAAGTGCTCAGGGGTATGCGCGACAGTCTGATTCACCGGGGACCGGATGATTCTGGAGAGTTCCTAAGACGTTTGGATGATGGAGGACCCTTCGTCTTCTTTGGCCATCGTCGGTTAAGCATCATTGACTTGGTTGGAGGACATCAGCCTTTGTCCAATGAGAATGAAGCCGTATGGGTGATCTTTAATGGGGAAATTTACAATTTCAGAGAGTTAAGAAGTAGGTTGGAAATCCTCGGGCATCAATTTAAAACAAACTCGGATACGGAGGTTATTGCCCATGCTTATGAGGAGTACGGGGAGGGTTGTTTCCAGCAATTTAACGGGATGTTTGCCATTGGAATCTGGGATGAATTACAGAAGCGACTTCTTCTCGCGAGAGACCGGCTGGGTAAGAAACCGCTTTACTATTACCTGATGAATAATACTTTTGTTTTTGCGTCGGAATTAAAGGCTATTTTGGCTTACCCAAATTTCTCAAGGAAAGTGGATTCTCTGTCGTTCATGAAATATCTCTTTTTTGAATATGTCCCAAGCCCCCATACGATTTTTAGTGATATTGGTCCCCTTTCTCAATAGGGAAAAAAGAAGAATATCTATCCGGGGCAGAGATCGAGCTGAGAATGATGGAACTTCTTAGGAATTCAGTGAAACAAAGGCTGATCAGCGACGTCCCTTTGGGTGTCTTTTTAAGTGGAGGGATCGATTCGAGTGCAATCACCGCTTTTGCCCAAGAAGAGGTCCCAAGAAAGATAAAGACATTTTCTATTGGCTTCGAAGATCCTTCTTTTGACGAATCGAGATATGCGCGTCTGGCGTCTAAGTATCTAGGCACGGAACATCACGAACAAACTATGAGTCCCAATGATTTATTGAACATTGTCCCAGACGTGGCTGATATCTTAGATGAACCGATGGCCGATGCTTCTATACTGCCAACTTACCTTCTTTCCAAATTTACTCGGAGATATGTGACCGTTGCTCTGGGTGGAGATGGAGGAGATGAACTCTTTGCAGGGTATCCCACCTATCTGGCTCATAAATTTGTGAGGCAATACGAATTTTTGTTAGGAAAGATGCATCCCATTATCGTTTTTTTTGGAAATTTACTTCCAGTCTCTGATGACAATATCAGCTTTGACTTCAAAGTGAAGAAATTCCTATCGGGGATCGGTTACCCTGATGGTGTCCGGAATTCCGTTTGGCTCGGCTCCTTTTCATTCCCAGAATTGAAAAAGGTATTATCCCCGGAGATGAATACACAATTAAATCAGGCTCGATTAGCAGAAGAAATCTATGCTTATGAGAAGGGATTCCCATTAAAAGATAGAACTACTTTACTCCAATATTTGGATCTGAAGCTTTACCTGCAAGAATCCATTCTGGTTAAAGTGGATCGGGCTAGCATGGCCTGCTCTTTGGAGGTGAGGGCTCCTTTTCTGGACTACGAACTCGTTGAATTTATTATGAATCTCCCGTCTTCATTGAAATTGAAACGGTTCACTTCGAAATACATTTTAAAAAAATTGATGAAAAGCATTCTTCCAAAGGAAGTCATTTACCGGGGAAAGAAGGGATTTGGTGTCCCCATTGCGAAGTGGGTGAAGGGGCCATTAAGAGAACTTTTTGGAGATTTACTTGCTTACGATCGAATAAAAAAAGAAGGGTTCCTCAATCCAGATTATGTGACCTCCCTTTTTCAAAACCACCTTTTCAATAGGAGCGATAATCGGAAACAACTTTGGACGCTGCTTGTTTGGGAACTCTGGGTCAATCGCTATCAGCCCTCACTTTGAACTCAGCGCAAGACATCGTCTATTCAATTGGTATATCAATCCCTTTCACATCAGATGATTCAGGGTCAAGGAGGAAAAGGTACATAGAAACATCTGATGGAAATTTAATGTAATTAAGAAAACTTCCATCAAAATAACCTTTAAAAACAAATGAGGAAGACTCTTTTAACTTTTTCGCGTTATGTTTCCTTACTATAATCCAGAGCCGGTTTCCATCTGCGACATATTGATCGCAGCAGATGTTGGAATGGTAAATGACGAATATTTCATTCCGATACATGAAGGAATGTGTATATTCCATTTCCCTGCCTGGAACTTTCAGAAAAGAAATAAAATAATGCCTCTCTTGGGGATATGCTGCAAAATAATGAAGTATCCCTGGCATATATCCTACGCTTTCGCCAAAAATCTTATCTCCTTCTTGAAGATTTAGCTTCAAGTAGTTCACTAAGCCTTTGAAATCTTGCTTCTCAGAACGGTAATAAAAAGGGAGGATGATTAGATTGGATACAATAAATAGAATAACGAAGAGCAGCTTGAGTCGCATGAACCTCCCTAATTTTTCAAAGTTGATTTCAATGCTATCCAGAGCTGTGTAAGTAATGACAAGGAAGACAGGGAGAAAATTAATAAGGTATCTGGAAGTGATGAGGTGGGTAATGTTCAATTGTTTGCAAAATATAAAGAGACTCCCAACCGGAAGAATGAAGATGGCTATGAGAAGGAAGGCATTTTTCCTAAGTTTGTGAAAAAAGGGAAGAAGGATCAATAGGACTATGGAGCTTACCAGTAAGGGAACATGAGGTGCCCAATCGTGTAATATTCCATAGAGGATACCGAAGAAGGAGATGTGAACTTTCTCCTGGAATGGAACATCCGTCATAGGTTGTCCTTGATAATAAGGTGCCAAAAAAAGAATCCACGGCAGGCAAAGCAACAGAATGATGCTATTTAGCATGAGGAAAGAGGAAAGATGTTTTCTTTTTACATCGTCACCGGTTCGGTAAAACCAGAGTATCTGAGAGAATATGATAAATGGAATGGAACTATAACTCGTGTAAAATAAAAGGGTGAATAAGACTGCCAGGCCAAAAAGGTAAGCTTTTTTGGGTTCTCTTAAGTGTTTCATGAAAAGATATAGACTTACCATTCCAAGAAACAGAAGAAATGAGTAAGAACGCCCATCCTGGGAGAGGCTGATATGGTAAGTCATAAAAGTTAGGGAAAGCGTGCAGGGAAGCGCAATGTGAGGAGAGAACAATCTTGAGAGGAAATAGATCATTGGTATCGAGAGAATCCCGAAGATTAGAGGGATGATACGGAGGTCCCTTTCTGGCTTTGGAAAGGGAGAAAACAGGTGGGTGAGGACGAAGAAGAGGGGAGGGTGGAGGTAGGTTGGATTCTCCTTATAAAACTCTATTTGGCCTCTGAGATCATCTCTGGAATCATTAAACGTATGGATTTCATCCAACCAGAGAGACTTCTGGTCAAAGGCGTAGAACCTTAAAAAAAATCCTATGAGGAGACAAAGGAAAAAGACAAATAGTTCCTTATGCTTTGTGTTATTCATGACGATCCAGATATCATTCGATTATTAAATCAATTCCTTTCTCTCCCTGAGAATCAGGGTCCCAGAGAAAGAGATACATGGACGCATCGCTTGGAAATCTTCTGAAATTACAAAAGGTTCCGTCAAAATATCCTTTTAGGATAAAAGGATATTTTTCTTTAATCTCTTTTGCTGCACGCTTCCCAACCACAATCCATAGTCTATTTTTATTGGTGATATATCGGGGAAAAGAGGAATTAGAATAACAGATAACAAATTTTTTATCTAGATCGGTAAGGGAGATTTTAGACTCAAACTCATTTTTTTCGGAATCAATCCAATAAAAAGGGATATTGTAATGGCGGGATCCTGGATTCACCTTAAAATAATGCAGTAATCCAGGAAAGTTGGCTACTGACTGAACAAAAACTGTGTCTCCATCTCGGATTTGACCTCCCAAGTAAGTCACGAGACCTCTAAAGTCCTGCTTCTCAGAGCGGTAATAGAGGGGGAGGATCATCATATTCGATGCGATAAAAAGGATGAGAAAGAGAAGCGTTGGCCTGAAAATCCTTTTCGATCCTTCAAGTTTAGACTCAAGCATATCCAGAGACAGATATATTGCGATAAAAAAGAGAGGGAGGAAGTTAATCAAGTACCGGGAACTGAAAAAATGATTAATCTCTAATAATTTACTGAAAACATAGATTAGAACTACAGGAAGAGTTAGTATTGCCAAAAGAATGATGGCATTTTTTCTGTTTTTTGAGAAGATTGGCAAAAGACACAGCAGGATGAGCGAGACAATCATCAGAGGTAGAAAAGGAACCCAGTCATTTAATATCCCTGATATAATCCTCCAGAGAGAACCGATTTCTTCGATGAACATGCGCTCCATCATGGGAGGATTCTTGTAATGAATGGCAATAAAAAGGACCCATGGAAGGCAGAGGATGAGGGTTAGACCATTTAGGATGAAGAATGAGGAAAAGGAGGGTTTTTTTGCATTCCCGTTTACCCCATAAAACCAAAGGATTTGGGATAGAACAATAAACGGTATAGAAGCATAGCTTACATAGAATAAGGCGGAAAAACAGGCTGCGATGAGAACTAAGTATCCCCTTTTCAATGTCTTTAGATACCGCATAAAAAAGTATAAACCGACCATTCCAAGGAACATCAGAAATGAATATGGCCGGCCGTCCTGAGAAAAGCTGATATGGTAAGTCATGAAAGCCAAAGAAACAGTGCATGGTATGGCGATACTGACAGAGAATGATCTTGAGAGAAGATAAATCATCGGTAGCGAGAGAGTCCCGAAGATGAGGGGGATGATTCGAAGGTCTCTTTCCGGTTTTTCAAAGGGATAGAATAGGTGGGTGAGAAGAAAGAAAAGGGGAGGGTGAAGATAACCGGGTTCTTCCTTATAATATTTAACTTGGTCTTCAAAACCATCCTTTGAATCGTTATAGGTATGAATTTCATCAATCCAGAGGGATTTTTGATCGAAGGTATAAAGTCTTAATGAAAAACCTAAAACCATGCAAATAATGACAATAAGAATTTCTTTCTTTTTTATAATGTTTTTCAGTATTGAAAATTTACTTTCCATCAGATTGTCTTATTTTTTCTTGCAATGCAAAGGATAGAGACTCCAAAAGGAAAAGAGATAAATTTCAAGACCGAAGGCTCAAGAGAAAAGATTGCTTTGAGCAAAAAATTGATAAACGGAAAATTGATTTCATTTTCCGATCTAATTTTTAACCTCAAAAGATGAAACATTCTCCTGGCAAAAAAGATAGGGAAGAAGAGGAAAAAATTGAAATAAAAGGACCGCAATACCTGGAATTTTTCGCAACCCAATTTGTCTAATATCTCCTTTTTCGAGTATCTTCTTCTGTGCCCTGTAACGAAGTCCTGGATTCCCCAGAGGAATTGGAAGGCGGGGACTGTCACGATGAGGATTCCCCCTTCCTTTAATGCCCCGTAAAGTTCACGGATACCCTTTGCATCATTCTCCAAATGTTCAAGAATGTCCATTGCAATAATTAAGCCAACGCAATTGGGTCGGATGGGCAACGCATTTAAGTCGCCATTGATTAGTGGTAATGCCAATTTTTTCTTGGCCAGGGATAGGGCATAAAGGGATCGGTCTAATCCAATCACTCGGAGCCGCATTGTTCTAAATATTTTCAAATTTGATCCGACCCCACAGCCAATGTCGAGGGTCAAGCAATTCGATGGGAGATTGAGAGTAGAAAGAAAGGAACTTAATAATTTTCTTCTAACCGTAAACCACCAGTGGAAGCCTTCTATTTCATACTCAATATCATAAGGATTTTTATTCATAATTTAATTTTTATCATATACAACGATAATTGGTCAAATATGGTCGAAGCCCTTAAATCCTGTAACGATATGGGCCTAGATCATTAGCCAAAATTTGTCACTGGAGGGACAAAAAGTGTAATTATATGTTGATCTTTTTTATTTCTTGAAATATATTATATTGTTTAATAAATAATGCATTTAAAAAAAGCTAATAATATCAAAGACTTATAAATATTCAAATAGTCCTGAATTTCTTTGCATTTTGGCATAATTTATGCTCCTTAAGAGACAAAACAAAATTAAAGGAGGTGATTAAAAGAGAAACGTTGAAAGGTTGCGAGTTAGTTTGAAAAAGAATTAGGCTAATTATTTTTGAAAAAAGAACCCATATTCCAAGAACAATTAAAAAAGGAGGTTTGAGTTATGTTACGAAAGAGAGGACAAAAAGGTTTTACGTTGATTGAGTTGTTGATCGTTATTGCCATCATCGGTATCCTGGCAGCTATCGCCATCCCGATGTATAGAGCCCAGACTGTTAAAGCCAAACTTTCGGAAGTGACGAATAGTATGAGCCACGTGGCAAGTGCTTTGGCGGCATTTTATTCGGAGGAAGGCCGTTTTACAAACTCCACGATGACTACTGCTGCTGCAGTCAAGAGCTCATTGGGCGTAGCTGTTCCTGCACTCTCAGAGGGCGGCAAATACATCTCAGCACTTAATGTTGCTGGTGTCAGCGGGGTGCTCACCTTCTGGGCAACTAACACTGGTGAGACTGCTGTGGACGGTATGACCATCATAATGAGTCCTACAATAACTCCTAATGGGAGTATTATTTGGACATATTCTGGAACGATGCCTGTAGCGTATTTGCCTAAGAGATAATGGTTTGGACCTTAGGGGCAGAAGGGCAATCCTTGGCTAAAAGAAACATGATTTAGTGATTTCATTAGTCAAGGATTGCCCATGTTTCTTTACTAGATACTTTCCCACCCAAAATGAGATGCTGATTGGGCATGGAACACTTCCCCAGTCTTCGACTTTTAGGAATTATTAATTCCAAAAAGATGAGGTAAATGAGCATGGTAATTCCAAGAATCCAAAAGATGAAGGTGAGTAAAGGAATCACTCTTATTGAACTCCTCGTTGTGATTGTTGTCATTGGACTTCTGGCTGCTATTGCAGTCCCTATGTATACAAATTATATGCTAAGGGCACGACGGGCCGATGCCAAAACAGCTCTTGAGCAGCTGAGGGCAGGTCAGGAGATGCGGAGGGCCGAGAGGGGAAGCTATGAAACTAATATAGCTGCTTTACGGACTACGTGGGGAGGCCCAGAGGCGACGGTGGGAGACTATAACATCACATTGGCTGCCACAGCCACCACCTTTACCGGAACTGCTACTCCCTTCACACCAAGGCAAACTCCGGACGGACCTCTTACTATCAATCAGGATGGGGTAAAAGCCCCAGCTGATAAATGGGCGAAATAATCTTTGATCGACAAAATGGAAGCAAGATAAAAGCAAGATAATTCGACTAATTATCTTGCTTTTTTTGTCTCGGGATAGTAATAAATCTTAGTTAATCGGGTATCGGTGGCGAAGCTTGTAGGGAAAATAGAGAATGAAGAAGTCGGTTGTCGTTGGGTTAGGGCTAGGAGGCCGATTCAGTCAGAAGGTTATGTCCTTAGGTGTAAGATTTAACTTAAGCCTTTAACCCTTTAACCCTCTATCCCTGCCTGCCGGCAGGCAAGCGGGCATCATAACCCTTACCTTTTCAAACCAATGGATCTTTCAATCGTAATTCCGATGTTTAATGAAGCTGAGAATGTGGAAGCTACCCTGAATAGGGTTGAGGAGGCATTGGCTTCTTTTCAGGGGACTTATGAAATCGTTGCGGTGAATGATGGAAGTATTGATAATACCTTCGAAATATTGAAGAGAATTGAATCGCAAAATGAAAAGATAAGGGTCATTTCTTATTCAAGGAATATTGGTCGGGGAATGGCTTTGCGGAAGGGATTTCAGAATTCGAAAGGGGAAATCGTTGTATCAATAGATGCCGACCTAAGTTACGATCCTCGCTACATACCCGATTTGTTTGATAAATTGATGATCGAGCAGGAAATTGATTTGGTCATCGCCTCGCCCTATATGCCTGGTGGAGGCGTTCAGAATGTTCCAGGTTTTCGCCTCTGGATCAGTAAGTTAGGGAATAAGATACTCCAGCTGGCCATGCCCAATAGGATTTATACTTCGACCGGGATCTTCCGTGCCTATAGAAAAAGGGTTCTCGATTCCCTCGAGCTTGAATCAGATGGAAAGGAGATCCATCTTGAAATTCTTTCTAAAGCAATGGCGCTTAGCTATCGGGTCAAAGAGGTCCCCGTGATTCTGAGGGGGAGAGAAAAGGGAAGATCAAAATTTAAGTTCAAAAAAACCGCTGTTTCCCATCTCGTATTTTCTGTTTTCGAAAAACCGATGATCATATTTGGTTTTCTTGGTCTCTTAACCCTCGGGATAGGGTTTTTGATTGGCCTCTACATTGCTTATTTAAGATTTTCAGGTGGATTGACCCCTGGAAGACCATTGATCACTTTTTCGATCCTATTGATATTGGGAGGTATTCAAATCCTCTCCTTTGGATTCATTGCCATACAGATCGTTTCCCTTCGTAGAGAGATCCTGCGTATCCAGAAAGAAAATCTGGAATTAAGAAAAGAGTTGAAAAACATGGGTAATGGTAAAGGCTAGGATGCCAAACATCCAAACTGGCCTCTTTACCCTAACCTTTACCAACAATTTAGAAGGCCTATGAAAAACTCGATTCTATTCCTAACTAATGCCTATCCTGATTTTGAATCATCCTATCGTGGAATCTTTATAAAAAAAATGGCTTCTTTTTTACTGAGAGATGGATATGAGATTACTGTGGTGACCCCTAAAATTTATAAAAGGAGTGATTATTTTGAAGGGCAAAACCGAATAAAGGTATATCGTTTTCCATTTCTTTCAGGAAATAAACCATTGATCGAATATAAGAAAATCCCATATTTCCGAATGATTCTTTATTACCTGACAGGGTTCTTCTTCTCGATCTACGCCTTGATTAAGCATAAGTGCCATTTGATCCACGTCCACTGGGCTATACCAACAGGGCTGATAGGAGTCTTGGCCGGAGCCCTTTTAAATAAGCCTTTTATTGTAACCATACATGGTTCTGATTTTAGACTGGCTACGTCTAAATCCTCTTTTCTTAGGCAACTCTTTATTTTTGTGTGTAGAAAGGCAAAGCATCTCATCTGCGTCTCAGAGATTATGAAAAAAGAGACTGAACAAATGGGCATTAGAGAAGAAAATATATCGGTTTTTCCAATGGGTGTCGATGAGGCTTTTTTCGAGGCAGGGAGGAGACGAAAGAAGGGCTTGGGTGATCGCCCATTAACAATTCTAAGTAATCGAAATCTCATAAATATCTACAATATTTCCTTATTGATTCGGGCCGTCCCATTGATACTTAGAGAAGAACCCCACACAAGATTCATTATCGCCGGAGAAGGGCCGGAAAGAGAGGATTTAGAAATGGAAGCGAGGAGTCTAAACATCGTTTCCTCAGTCCAGTTCTTAGGTAGGGTTCCACACGAGGAAATGCCAAGCCTTTTAGGCCAGGCAGATATTTACGTCTCAACCTCTTTGTTTGATGGAACTTCAGTATCATTACTTGAGGCACTGGCTTCGGGTACATTTCCAGTGGTGACGGATATTCCCTCAAATAGAGAGTGGATCGCCGACGGTGAAAATGGATTTTTGACCCCTACAAATGAAGAAAAATTTTTGGCAAAGAGGATTGTTGATGCAATTCGGAATAAAGCATTACTGGAAAAAAGCAGGTTGCGAAATCTACAGGTTGTTGAAGAAAAGGCCCTGTGGCGAGTGATCATGGAGAAAGTTGAAAATATTTATAAAGAATCCCTTTATTCAAAAAATTGAGAATGGCATAAAAATTGCTCATTTTCTAAGATCTATGGGAAGCATTCTTAATCGATATTTAGATTTAATGAGTTAAGCTATTATTATTTTTGGTTATTATGTTCAAATATTGAACAAATTACAAAAATGTCCATTAATATTAAAGAGATTCGAGAACTCCGACTTCTTGAAGAACTAGAGAAAAATCCCATCATTTCACAAAGAGCGCTCAGCCACAAGTTCAAAATTGCCTTAGGGGTGACGAATGCCTGTCTCAGAACAATGGCTCAAAAGGGATGGATTCGAATTCGAGGTTCAAATCGCCGGAGAATTGGATATTATCTAACACGCAAAGGTTTTTCAGAAAAAGAAAAACTTACTCTCGAAATGATTTCTTATACAGTGCAACATTATTCAGAGCTCAAAAGAATTATCAACCAGAGGCTCTTGGAAATGGAGCGAACAAGGACGGAGCGCATTGTCTTTTATGGAGTAAGCAATGAAATGGAGGTGGCCTACATTACGCTTCAAGGTTTAGATGTTAAATTAGTCGGGATTGTTGAGGATGATGAGAAGTTCAAATCCCAAATTATCTTCGGTTACGAATTAATACCTGTCAGCCGCATTAAAGAACTTAAACCGGACTGCGTATTGATCACTTCATTGGAAGAAAATGAAAAGAAGACGGAAAGACTTCAAACGCTTATAGATGACAAAAAAGTCCTGATTAGAGATCTTTGCACAAGTTGGTAGTGAAGGGAAAAAATGAATCGGATTTGCATGATTGCTCATGATCAGATAGAAAAGAGTAACCCAAGGGCAGACTTGATTCGATTCAGATGCATAGGTGAAATCGTTGCGAAAAAGACTTTTGATGTGATTTTTATCACTTTGAATGATAAAGGAAAACTCGAGGAGGGGCAGTATAAAGGATTAAAGGTTTACAAAATTCCCCTGATATCGAGGATAAGGATGATTCAGCTTATTGGATTTTGTATCCTTGTTCTCCCAGTGATGTTTCGAGCAAGGCGGCGAGGTAAGTTTGACATTATTTTCCTCAACTCTGTTCTCTCTGTTCCGAGTGCTACCATTTTCAGATGGCTATCAGGATATGGAGTCCTTCAATTCGACCTGATGGGTATCGTCTCGGAAGAGAGATTTCTGAAAAAATCGAAGACCTTTTGGGCAAAGATAGCCAAAAGGGTAATTTCATCCATAGAGGACTTCTTGTTAAAAAGAGTTGATTTCATTACCACCATAAATGAGAAGCATAAACAAATCATACTCAAACGGATCACCAAACCAATATATGTGGTTCGAGACGGAATATTTAAAGCTGTATTGGAACGACCAGCAGTGAGCACCAAAGAAACAGGGAATTATTCGAAAATTGAGATTATCTTCATAGGACAGGTTAACCATTTCCGGCTTGATCTACTATTTAGAATAATGCCTACTCTCTTATTAGAATTCCCGAATCTCCAGCTGAGGGTTTTAGGGTCAGGGCCTCAATTGAAACGCTACATGAATTTGGCAGATTCTATGGAATTTAGAAACAATATCATATTTGAAGGGCATGTATCACACGGAATGATATTCGATTATATCGGAAAAGCCGATATCGCTTACACAGATGACTGGTCGATCAATGGATTTCCATTAAAGATTTTTGAGTATATGGCTATGGGTAAACCGGTTATTGCGGAAGCGACGGAAAGCATAAAAGAGCTTTTAAGAGATAACGTCAATGCGTTACTTTACGAAAATAAAGAACAGCTTAAAGAAAAGATTCTCCTCCTTGCCAGAGATGAGGGGATGAGGAGGGAGATAGGGACAAAAGCGAAAGGAATGATCTACCAGCATACTTGGGAAAAAAGAGCGGAGAGTTTGATGAGCATCTATCGGAAACATCTGAAAAGGGAAGAGAGAGGATGAAATCTATCTTAATCATTAGCTTCCTCCATGCTTCTAAGAAGCATGCTGGTGCAATTCGCACACAGAGATTCGCTCGGTATCTCCCTGTGTTTGGATGGAGACCTTTTATTATCACCAAGCAACCCTTGAATGAAACTGAGGGAGGAAAGATCGATAAAGTCGAGAATACCTTCTATGCTCCTTTCATTCCTTTGAATAAGCCTTTTCGGTTAGAAGTTTTTACGTGGATTCCTTTTATGGTAGCAGAAGCGAAAAGATTAATTCGAAAACATCAGGTAGCTGTGGTTTTGATAAGTTGTCCTCCTTTCCATCAAGCGATGGCTGGAATCCTGTTGAAGAAATTGTTTGATGTTAAGCTGGTCATTGATTATCGAGATGCTTGGAGCTTGAATCCTTATTATCAAAGCCTGGATTGGCTTCATCAATGTATCTTGGCTGGGGATAAAATCATGGAGAAGTTTCTTCTTCGTCAGACGGATCTCCTCATTGTTACCCATCAAACGATGAAGGACAGGTATCTAGAAAGATTTGACTTTCTGAGGAATCGTATCGAAGTGGTTTATAATGGTTATGATCCGGAGGGTATCGGGATTGACCAAGATGGTCTGTTTCCAGAATTTACGATTCTACACCTTGGAGACTTTTACGTTAAACAGAAAACAAGAGCTCCCGGTCTTTTCCTGCAAGCACTTCAGAAGTTTATTTGCCAAGAGAACATTGCTCCTGGACGATTGCGCGTTTTATTCGTGGGAGAGAGGTATGAGGAAGTAGAGAAAACCATTTCAAGTCTGGGTCTCTCACCATATGTCTCATGCCTGGATAGGGTCCCGCACGATGTGGCGATGAAGTACTTGAACAAATCTCATGTGCTTTTATTGATAGAGACCGGGGATGTCATGACGACCAAGGTGTTTGAATATTTAGCTACCGGCAAACCGATATTGGCTTTAATTAAAGAGGGTGAGATCAGAAAATTAATAGAAAAGTTTTCAAAGCACTCTTATATCCTGACAAACCCTGACCTTGACCGATTCATGACGGCCATAGAAGATTGCTATAAAAACTATTCGAGAAATCGCTACGAACCGGACGAATCATTTATAGCTTTGTATAATCGTAAGAACCAGACGAAAGAGTTAGCAGTATGCCTGAATAGATTGGAACAGGCGCATTAATTATAGTTACAATCTGTAGGGCGTGATCCCCTGATCACGCCTTTGAATAGTGCGCTAAACTGTCTGCCGCAGGCAAGGGGGGAACGCCCCCCACATTTGTTTAAATTCGTTTATTGCGTTTGGACTAATACAAAACAGTTCAATTCAAAAATAGTTCGTAATTATTTGAAATTATTAGGAGTTTATTTTTGAAGATTCTCTTCATCACAGCCTGGTATCCGACAGAAGAAAACCCTGTTAATGGAGTTTTCGTTCGTGAATATGCAAAAGCTGTTTCCACAGTTGGGGATGAAGTTGTCGTCATACATAGCCAGAGGGCAAAAACTCGCATTCGGGGACTTTATCATTACTCAGACACATTGGAAGATGGCATTCGGACAATACGAATTTCTTATTTCCGTTCCCCCTTTCGCACTATTAACTATTTGATTTATTTATTGAGTATCTTCAAAATGTCACAGAGAATAATCCGAGAAGGATTCAAACCCGATATTGTTCACGCCCATATTTTTTCTGCCGGTGTTCCTTCTGTTTTGATCGGGAAAATCTATCGTATTCCTGTAGTGACCACCGAACATTCTTCGGCCTTTCCGATGAGAACACTTTCACGATTTGATATCTTACAGGCAAGGATCGCATTCGGTTGCGCAGAAAAGGTTCTCCCTGTGAGCCATTCACTTCAGAAAGGGATTGAATCCTATGGAATCCGGGATCACTTTCAAATCGTTCCAAATGCTGTGGATACTTCTTTCTTTTTTCCCTCTCCTAAACTCCAAGAAGCTCACGATATTAAACGGATCTTGTTCGTGGGGTCTTTAATTCCCAATAAAGGTATTCTATATCTTTTGCAAGGACTCAAACGAATAAAGCAGAAAAGGGAAGACTGGCACACTGACATCATTGGAGATGGACCAAAGCGGGTAGAATATGAACGCTTGGCTGTTGACTTGGGGCTTGCCGACAAAATCACGTTTCATGGCCTGAAGTCCAGATATGAAACTGCAAAATTCATGCGCCAAACAGATTTTTTCATATTACCTAGTCTTTTTGAGACCTTTTCTGTTGTGACTGCGGAAGCTTTAGTTAGCGGAACACCTGTATTAGTTACTCGCTCAGGTGGGCCTGATGAGTTTGTGACAGAAGATGTTGGTTTGTTAATTCCTCCAGGCAACATTGATGCATTATTTAATGGTTTGGATTATATGCTGAATCAGTTTGAAAGGTTTAAATCGAATCAAATTTCCACTTATGCTACTGAGCGCTTCAGTCTTCAACGGGTTGGAGAGCAGCTCAATAAAATTTATTTAGAGTGTATTAAGAAATATAAGAACAGATATGGAAATACCACCGAAGCCAAAACACATTAATAACGTGGAGTTTTTACGGATCTTAACACCCTACATTCTTACACGTCCTATTGTCGGGGATAAGACCGTCTTAGATATTGGCTGTGGCTTCGGACATGGCACATGGCTGTTAGCCTCAAAGGGTGCTCAGCAGGCAATATCCATTGATCTCGATAGAAAGAAAACTATTCAAGTAAATGAGTTTTGTTCTAATTTCAGAAATTGTGGCACATTGGTTATGGATGCACAGAGACTGGGATTTAGGGATCATAGTTTTCAGATTGTTACTTGTTTTGAAGTCCTTGAACATATACCCAATACGGATTTATTTTTTTCTGAAATAAGAAGGGTTTTGAAAAAGGATGGAATATTGTTACTAAGTACCCCTAATAGAGCCTTAAGGCTTCTCCCCTTCCAACGTCCGTGGAATCCTGAGCATTTACGCGAGCATACCTTAAGGACTTTTCGACAAAGCATAAAAAAGCATTTTCCATCTTTTGAGTTATTAGGAATATCTGGTAAACCGCTATTCTATATGCACTATAAAAGAATGTGGAAACAAAATCCTTTCCTTGTCTATTTCGGTTTTTTAAATCCACTCATTCGTAGACTTATACCAACTTCCATGAAAAAATGGGTCATTAATCTGCGAGGTGGTGCTAATAGGAAAGCGTCTTCTGATCTTGATGGAGATTTGTTGAATATGCTTGAATCTGTTAATTTTGCCGAAAAGTGGCCATTCTATGTGAGCAATGTGAGCAAGAACAGCCTAAATTTTCTTGTTATAAGTGGTTTCGATGACCGCGTCGTCGAAAAAGCAGCGAATGAGATCAAGAGGACCCAATAACTAGCAAAAGTCTTATTGACTCTTATTATTAAGTTCTCAGTCATGAAAGAAAAATATAATTCTAAGATATTTTGGGAAGAGCGATTCTCAAAAAAATTAGATTTGACCACGGTTGGGCAGATCGGTTTGGGTTACGTTTATAACAGCTGGTTATACAGGGCACGTTTCCATGCTATGCGTCGAGCGCTTAGAAAGCTGACGTTGGATATTTCGCAGAAATCATTAATCGATGTTGGCGTAGGTTGTGGGGCATGGATTCCTTTTTGGCAAGAGCACAACATTTCCAAAATCGTCGGTATCGATGTCACTTCTGCAAGTATCTGTACTTTGAAGAAAAAGTATCCGCAATTTGTCTTCATTGAAGGAGATATTTCCTCCCAATTCCAAATCACGGAAGGGGATGATTTTGATATTGTTACTGCTATAGATGTTCTTTTCCATATAACCGATGATAACGGCTTTTCGAATGCTCTATTAAACATATCGAAACTGGTTAAGGATGGTGGTTGGGTGATAATGAGCGACAGTTTTTGTAGCAGACCTTGGGGACCTTTCTATCACGAATATCATCGAAGTTACGATGACTACTTGAAAGGGCTCAACCTTGTTGGGCTGAAGCCTTTTCATGTTGAACCCATATTCTATACGATGACAACGAATGTCAGCGAATTTCATTCAGGATATGAGAAGGTCTTTAATCTTTTTACAAAAACAATGTTAAGCATTGTTGGCAAAGCATCGTATTCTCCCCAAACTGAATGGATGAATCATCTAATTGGGTGTTCTCTCTATCTTCTCGATAATGTTCTTTCTAAGATTAAACGAGACGGTTATAGTTTGAAATTGTTATTTGCTCAAAAAAAGTGAAGCCATGAAGAAATTTTCGGAAGGAGAATTTAAGAAGCAAGTAGGAACGACTTTTTTCACTCAACTGACGAACTTGATTTTCTCCATCGTAACTGCTGCAATCATTGCGCGTTGGTTGGGACCAGAAGGAAAAGGTATTATTGCATTAGTGCTTTTGCTACCCGGTATGCTAGGTCTCCTGCTGAGCGGAGGAATTGGTTTGTCAAATGTCTATTTCGCCGGCTCGCGTAGGTTGGATGTGACAATTCTTACAGAGAACTCAATAAAATTCGTTATTCTCTCAACCATGATAGGAATTCTTATTGTATCTATTTTTGCTATCACCGGATGGTTGTCAGTTCTCCTTCCTGGGATTGATCTCTGGCTGGTCATGCTTGCAATGGTTGGGCTTCCCTCTGGAGTGCTTAGTGGATATCTCAGTGCGATCTTACAGGGGTTTCAGCGTATCATTGTGGTCAACATGATCAATCTTGTTCAAAGTATGCTGACCCTGGTTCTGACTATTGTTCTAGTCATTGGTTTGCGAATGGGTCTCCTTGGTGCCCTGTTATCTTTCCTGGGATCTGGAATCGTGAGTCTCACTATTCTCATAATCATTCTGAAACGACAAGGAGGTTCCTTCAAGCTACGTTGGCGTTCCTCAAACATGTCATCCTTGCTTTCCTTCGGCCTGAAGGGACAAATTGGCAACATACTGCAGTTCTTCAATTACCGCTTGGACACATTTTTTGTCAATTATTTCGTAGGAACGGGAGGTGTTGGCATCTACAGCGTCTCGGTAGCGCTTGCGGAACTATTATGGCATTTCCCAAATGCCGTAGCATACGTCATTTTCCCGAAGGCAGCAGCTACGAAGCCAGAAGTGATGAATGTCTTCACCCCTCGGGTCTTTTTCATTACTTTGGGAGTGACGACGTTGGGAGCTATTGGATTGGTGGTTCTTGGGAGGACTTTCATTGAACTCATCTACTCTTTTGCTTTTAGCGATGCTTATATCCCTATGTTAGTCCTTCTGCCAGGGGTAATTCTCCTTGGAGGCGCCAAGGTATTGACAAATGAAATTGCTGGGCGGGGCTACCCACAGTATAACTCTTTAAATGCAGGCATTGCCCTTATCCTTACTGTGATATTCGATTTGATTCTCATCCCACGCTTTGGAATTTTAGGTGCTGCCCTCGCCTCCAGCATTTCTTATACAGCCATTTTCTTTGCCTCAGTTGGCTTTTATCTTGTTATCAGTCGGGGGATAACGGAATTCGATCTGGAAAGATACAAACAGGAGATTAAATAGTGTCAATAGGCCCCAATTCATATTTGTGTGACCCAACAACGAGTGTCATGAATCCAAGAAGAGGTTGGCTCGCAACAGCGATTATTATTTTCCTAACATTAATAATCTATTTTAACTCTTTTAAGAATGACTTTGTGAACTGGGATGATCCGGGGTTAATCATTAAAAATAAAAAGATTCGGAGCCTGGACTGGCAAAATATACTCGAAATATTTACACCCAAAAAGTCCTCCACATTTCAACCCATCCGGGTTCTGAGTTATGCCATTGATTACAGGATCTGGAAATTCAATTCAATCGGATACCACATTACTAATCTCCTTCTTTATATCCTTACATGCATAATGGTCTTCTTTTCTCTCTATATGCTTTCCACTCATCTAAGAAAGGGAATATCAGGGGCCTCCCATCAAAGAGCGGCATTCTTTGGATCACTCCTTTTTGCAGCCCATCCTGTTCATGTTGAAGCCGTGACCTGGCTTTCAGCTCGAAAGGAGGTCCTCCATGGGTTTTTCTTTTTCCTTGCTTTTTATTTCTATTTGAAAGGAAGGGAAGAAGAAACTCGAAGAAAGATTATTCTCTTAAGTTTAGTCCTCTCTGCCTTTCTCCTTGCTGTTCTTTCAAAACCTTCTGCAGTGGTATTCCCCGCAGTCCTTCTCATTTATGAGATGACATCGAAAAAAGATCGGTGGATCGATTTTGTAAAGAGGTACTGGTTTTTCATCCTTCTCTCAATATTCATCTCACTGATTTTTCTCACCATTCTAATAGAAGTGATGCTCGGGGCGGGGGGGATAAAGCCCTATCGCGGGGGTACCTTTTTTAACAATCTGCTCGCCAGTTTTTACATTTTCATTAATAATATTAAGCTATTAGCCTTTACTGTCAATTATTCAGCCGCTTACACAATCCGAGTTTTTTATTCGGTTTTTTGTCTTCAGAGTCTTCTCGTCATCGGCATTACTTTCCTCCTTTTTGGATTAAGCATTTGGTCACTTAAGAAGACGAAGGTCTTTTTCTTCTCTTTCTTTTTCTTCTTTGTGACCTTACTTCCCTATCTCAATATCGTACCCATCAGCACACTTCTTGCCGACCGGTATCTTTTTATCCCGTCTTTTTCGTTTTGCTTTCTGTTAGGATTAGGTTTTGATAAATTCTATTCGCTCGCCGCCAAGAGATTCTCTGATGGATTCTTCAAATTGCTTTCCGTCGTGATTTTTCTGTTTCTGCTGGGAGGCTATTCCTTCCTGACCATGCAACAAAACAAGGTATGGGAAAATAGCTACACCCTATGGTCTGATGCAGTGGAAAAGTATCCCGAGAGTAATGAAGCCAATGCTCTCATGGGTGTCGTTTATATGGATCTGGGGATGGACGAGCAAGCAGCAGAATATCTTGAAAAAGCAGTCCAAATTCTTCCAATCGATTATGAATCTCGAAATAATCTCGGCATTGTCTATGAAAGGCTTAATATGCCTGAAAAGGCCTTCATCGAATTACTGACGGCTATCGCGCTAAAACCTGAAAACGATCTCACGAAGATCAACCTCTCTGTTTTTTATCAAAGACAGAGAGAATATAAAAAATCGGAAGAGATCTTGAAACATCTAATCACAAAGCATCCCAAGAATGCAAGTCTCTACTTCCGGCTGGGATTGCTTTATAAGGAAATGGGAAATGATGAGGCTGGCATTTTAGAATTGAAAAGGGCTATGGAATTAGCCCCGGACATTATCAACCCCTATGAAGAAATTGGAAATATCTACATAAGCAGGATGAAGAATATTGAGATGGGCAAATATTATTATATCAAAGGAATCGAATCAGCACCCAAAGCCAAACTCAAAGTGGAAGAGTTAAGATGGATGATTCAGGACTTAGAGTGCTATAAATAAAAAGTCATTCGTTTAGAGATTAAGGTGACGATGCCCCTGCCTATCGGCAGGCCCTGAACCTAATATGGTACAGGGCAGGCAGGCGTTTCGTGATTTGGTTACGTTGTTGGGCTTAAGAACTTGACGTAACCCCCTGACCCTTAACCAAACGGGCTTCTTAACTTAGCGTTGACCTTAACCTAAGTATGTTAAATTTTATTTCAATTATATTTGGAGCAATCGTGGGCAGCTTTCTGAACGTCTGCATTTGCCGGTTACCCAGGGGCGAATCGATCATCACTCCGGGGTCTCATTGCCCCCATTGCCAAACTCCAATCAGATTCTACGATAATATCCCTCTGGTCAGTTATCTTTTCTTGGGAGGAAAATGTCGATACTGTAAGGGGAATATTTCCTTCCAATATCCTCTAGTCGAGGGGATCACAGCCCTCAGTTCTTTTCTCTTATTTGTAAGATTCGGACTCTCATGGAGTTATCTCTTTTATTTCATATTTGTGGCAGGTTTGATTGTCATTACAGGCATTGACCTGTTTCACCAGATTATTCCTGATGTGATCAGCCTTCCCGGAATAGGTCTCGGACTGTTGGCCTCTCTTATCATTCCCCATTTGACCTTTTTAAATTCTCTGATGGGGATACTCTTGGGGGGAGGGAGCCTGTTTTTAGTGGCCACCTTGTATCAGTGGTTATTCAAAAGGGAAGGGATGGGCGGAGGGGATGTCAAATTGCTTGCTATGATTGGTGCCTTCCTGGGATGGAAAGCCGTCATCCTTACAATTCTTTTAAGTTCTCTCATTGGATCCATTTCTGGAGTCATCATCATGGTGCTAAAGGGCAAGGATTTTAAATACGCTATACCGTTTGGCCCATTCCTTTCTCTTGGTGCTGCCATCTCCCTCTTCTATGGGGAGAGGATCATTACCTGGTATTTGTTTCTGAACAAGTGAAGATGGAAGACCCTAAGGGTTCTATGAAAAATCAGTCCTGGTTATTTAGAAAGTTGAATTTAAGTCTAAGGGCGGAGATTATCATCAATATATCATTCCTGATGATGGCAGCGATCTTGCTCATCGGGTTTACCCTTGGGGATGTGACGATGCATTTATTAGAATCCCAAAGAATGCTTTTGATCTCGATTATCCTCGATGCAATCGTCGTGATCTTATTTGGAAGTTTCTTGCTTTCCCGTGTCTTGGTCAAACCCTTGAAAGACCTCGTCCGACTAACACAAAAAATCAGTGAGGGGGACTTTGATCAGAAAATCGAAGTGACTTCAAAAAATGAAATTGGGCAATTGATTTCATCCTTTAACCGAATGATCGAGAGATTGAGGGAAAATCAAGAAAGTCTAGATGAGCACTTGAAATCCCTGGAATCAACAAACAAGCAGTTAAAGCAAGCACAGGAGGAACTGATCCGCACCGAAAAATTGGCGTCCATCGGAAGGTTTGCCGCAGGTGTGGCCCATGAGGTCGGAAACCCGTTGGGAGCCATTCTCGGTTATACCAGCATTCTGGAAAGGGACGGGATCGATCGTGAGGAATCGAAGGACTACTTAAAGCGAATTGAGAAGGAGATTGAGAGGATCAACCGTATCGTCCGGGAATTATTGGACTTTTCACGCCCCTCAAAATTTGAGATCCACGATTTGCAGATTAATAAGGTGATTGAAAATACTATTTCGTTAATTTCCTATCAGAAGAATTTCAAGAACATCCAGACCCGGCTGGAATTGGAGCCAAATTTGCCAATGGTTAAAGGAGATGAATCACAGCTTTCTCAAGTCTTCATTAACATTATATTAAATGGAGTCGATGCCATGCCCAATGGGGGTATCTTGGAGATTAAAACGGAAGAATATGTGATCGAAGAGGTATTCCCTCGTCGTTTCCAGCAACCCTATGTGCCACGACGCAAGGGAGATCCCGTTGAATCGAATTATTTTCACCTGAGAAAAACTGATCCCTTCTCTTCTCTCCTTACAAAATTCTCAAGAGGGGAACGATTGGTGAGAATCCGAATCTCTGATACAGGTGTTGGGATCAGGAAAGGAGACCTGGAAAGAATTTTCGACCCCTTTTTCACAACGAAGTCACCTGATAAAGGCACGGGCCTTGGATTATCGATTTCGTTAAGGATCGTGGAATCCATGGGGGGTGAAATAAGGGTAGACAGCGAAGTTGGCAAAGGCTCAACCTTCGCCCTTTACTTCCCTGCGATCTGAGACTCGCTAAAAATATAACGTATAGCACATAAGGGAGGTAAGGGGTGACGGCCACACGGGGCCCCTGCCTACCGGCAGGCCCTGAACCTAATATGGTACAGGGCAGGCGGGCGTTCCGTAATTAGGCAACGATAGACGATAAGGAGAAAGGTCATGATACCCAAAAGAGTATTGATTGTGGACGATGAAGAAAACTTCAGGCACATGTTATCGGTGATTTTGAAAAAAGAGGGGTACGATATAGAGGCGGCCTCGAATGGAGAGGAGGCATTGCAGAAGATCTCCCTTTCGCCATTTGATCAGATTCTCTGTGATATTCGGATGCCCAAGATGGATGGTCTTGAGTTTCTGAGTGAAGTAAAAAACACGGGAGTTGACTCCACTATCATCATGATGTCGGCTTACGGGACAGTGGATATCGCCATTGAGGCCATCAAATCGGGAGCTTATGACTATATCTCCAAACCCTTCAAGCCGGATGAGATCATCCTGACCTTAAAAAAGGCAGAGGAAAGGGAACGGTTGAGAAGGGAAAATGAACTTCTCAGGAAGGAGGTGAAGAAGGAATATAGTTTTGAAAATATTATTAGCAAGAACAAAATGATGCAAAGAATATTTGAGGTGATCAAGAAAGTGGCTCAGTACAAATCGACCATTCTCATTACAGGAGAAAGCGGGACAGGCAAAGAATTGGTGGCAAGGGCATTGCATTATAATAGCGATCGAGCCCAAAGTCCTTTTGTGCCGGTCAATTGCGGGGCCATCCCAGAGAATTTGCTGGAGAGTGAGCTTTTTGGCCATGCAAAAGGAGCCTTCACCGATGCCATTCGAACAAAAAAGGGCCTGTTCGAGGAAGCAGACGGCGGCACCCTCTTCCTAGATGAGATCGGAGAATTACCTGCTCAACTTCAAGTGAAACTCCTTCGAGTACTCCAAGATGGAGAAATACGAAGGATTGGGGAAGCAAAGCCAATTCAAATCGATGTGAGGATTGTGGCTGCCACCATCAAAGATCTTGCGAGGGAAGTGAACGAAGGACGATTCAGAGACGATCTATTTTATCGACTCAATGTCCTTCCTATCCATATTCCGCCCCTCCGGGAAAGAAAAGAAGATATCCCATTGCTAACCAGCCATTTCATTATGAAGTATAGCCAAGCCATGAATAAGAATGTTGGGGGCATTGATTCCAAGGCTCTTGAAGGCCTTATGAACTATAAGTGGTACGGTAATGTCAGGGAGCTGGAGAATACCATTGAGAGGGCCATTGTGCTGGCAGATAGAGAAAACATTGAATTAGAAAATTTGCCTGGAGAGATTCAAAATTTTCAGGAGGAAGTTCAATTAGAACCGCTGGCTGAAGAAGAATACTCCATCAAGAAGGCCTCTAGATTCTTGGAAATGAATCTGATTAAGAAAGCCTTAAAAAAGACGAAAGGAAATCATACGCATGCAGCGAGATTGCTCGAAATAAGTCATCGAGCTCTTTTATATAAGATTAAAGAATATGGTGTTGTCGAAGATGACCTGTAATTCATTCAGTGGTGATTGATATCATTTTACTCGACTTGAACCCAAGCGTACGCAAACATTTTACCCCCTTTTAACCAGCATCAGCAACCAGAAATTAAGTATCTGAAATTATTAACTTTTTTGCCAATTGGCATTTTGTCTTAGCGATTTATTTTTTTCAGAATTGGCTAGCCAATACAGAAAAATTTATCCCTCCTCTGTTCACCCCTATTAAATTCCAACTTACTGATACCATTCAATTTTTTTTCCTCTTTCATCCTTTCCATCCTGGACTTCAGATCTAAGAATTTTATTGGTATGGGTTTTGCAAATTTCCCACACAAACCCATTCTTACGGAGGTGGACGGTTGAAACTCTTTATAAGATCGAACGGATTCACGTTGATTGAAATTCTCATTGCCTTAGTCATTCTATCTATCTCCTTATTG
>SMTZ1_10004559_pt1 | contig 24060 bp, 31 predicted proteins | sample DeeMarSWOR136_30_FD_25667 | JGI IMG/M metagenome (IMG submission 25667) | reverse complement strand
CACATGGAAGCCCCTTTTAGAGGTTGGTGAGGAGGAGGTTTTTACAAGGCCTGAGATGCCTGAGAAGAGTGCTTTTTTTTATATCGTTGCTGTGATTTTAGCAGGAACCCTTCTTTTCTTTCTGATAATGAGATGGAGAAAACCTGGCCTGATTAAATTCTGGTATTTTATTGCGATTGCAGTTTGTTTAACAATTGCATTTAATGCTTTTATTAATTCAATTATTGCAATCCTGCTTGGCTTGTTTCTTGCAGGATACAAGGTTCTGAGGCCTGCTGTTTTAGTCCATAATTTTACAGAGATTTTTGTTTACGGGGGGCTGGCTGCCATATTTGTTCCGCTGTTGAATGTATTCTGGGTTTCTATGCTTCTTATTGCAATCTCTGTTTATGACATGATTGCTGTCTGGAAAACAAAGCACATGGTCAGGCTTGCGAAACTTTCTATGAAATCAAAGATATTTGCCGGATTCTTGATACCTTATGGATTACCAAAAAAGACAAAGAAAAAGAGAAAAGGAAAGTTGAAAGCCATAAAGACAGCTGTTCTGGGAGGAGGAGATGTTGCATTTCCTCTGCTCTTTGCCGGTGTTGTAATGAAGAGTATTGGTTTTTATAAAACGCTGGTTATACCTGTCTGTGTAACACTTGCATTATTTTTCTTGTTTTGGAAAGGAAAGAAAGAAAGATTTTATCCTGCAATGCCTTTTGTAAGTATTGGATGTTTTGTAGGATATTTTATTGCTCTTCTTCTTTAAGATGTTCTTGGTGATCTTTTGGTTCTTCGTGTTTTTCTTTTGGAATCTCCGGCTCCTGCCTTACTTCAATCTCTGCTTTTTCTTTTTGGAGCACTGACGAAAGCCTTTTTTGATGGGATTCGGCTGCATAACTTTTTGGGCTGAGAACCATGCCATCTTTTGCACAGATTACCTGGCATCCTGTCTGTTTTTGTATTTCCCTTGCTTCATACAGGGGGTCTGCTTTAATCATCTTAAGCCCAAAATGAGTTATTATTGTGAGTTTTGGATTGATTTCCTTTATTATCCTTATTGCGTCTTCTGAATTTAATTGGCTTTCATTTTTTTCCTTTCCCGGCAAAACTACATTTAGTATTAGAATATCTGTGCCTTTGTATTCCTTGATGATTTCTTTTGAATAAGAGGTATCTGAACTGTAGGTTAATGTGAAATCTTCTGTTATGAATTTCAGGCCGATTGTATCTGGATCTGAATGGTTTGCAGGCAGTGCAAGGATTTCGATATCTTCTACTCCGATACGCTGCCCTGCCTTTAGCACTATTATTTTTTCAAGGCATTTTTTATGGAATTCTGTAAGGTATGAGCCTTCCCCGTTAACAACAGAATTTGATGCAACAAGGATTCCCCGCTTGTCAAAGCCCCCATAAGTCATCGCATTTATCACTGCATTTATATCATTAGAATGGTTGATGTGGTTGCATGTTGCAAATATTGCAGTGTTTGCCCTTAGGTTTACTCCATTCTGCACTGCCCTGACTAAAGAACCTGGGCCAGGGTCAATGTGGAACTGCATTTCTCCCATCTGCAGGATTACTCCGCCTGAGCCCCTTAGTTGTTTTCCAACTACAAATACATCACCGGCAGTTCCGAGAAATATTATGTTGCTTTGCATTATTTGACCCCCTTGAATGTAGAATTACTTTTGTTATTTTAAATTTTATTGTTTTAGAAAAGCTTAAAAAGGGCATTTTCTTACTGTTTTCGGCTTTATGATGGGGTTTATGCTTGAAGAGAGGTGTAATCAGGATCTATTGGTCTTGGTTTGGACGATGAGGTTCTGTCCTGTAGGATTGATACCTATGGGAAATGTGTCAGGCTGGGAACAGAGCAGCACTAACTATTTGTATTGATGCTTATAGGGTAGCGGAGCTGAGGAAAAGTCAAGGTAGCTGATATATCCTGTTTGTATCAATCTTTAGGTGCCTGCCTATTTATTTTATAAGAATTGCCGGTTTTGCTGGCAGTGCATTTTTTGCCCTTGGTTCTTTTGATTTTTCTGCTGGGATTATTTCTATTGCAGTGTTGAATTCTTTTTCCAAATATGCCTTTGCTGCATTCAGGGAAGCAAGTTCGTCATCCTGTGATGTTATTGTTTCCGGGATTTTTGTCCTGTCTTTTACAAGCTTTGGAACTAATGCAGAGATTTCCTTTGCATGTGCCTTTACCATTGTTTTTTTAATCAATATTCCAATCTCAAATGTTTCCTGCAGTTCTTTCTGCATTTTTTTGAAGAAATCATATTTCCATTTTTCAGCAATGAACATAATTATTTTTTTAGGTTGTTTTATCTTTACAAACCTTATAACTGATTTTATATCAGAGATTGTTTGGTGTATAAGCATCTGGTTTGCTTCTGCGCGTTTGTCTATTTTCTTTTCATCATATGCAGGCCATGATGCAATAGATGCAAAGCCTTCTCCTTTTAGTTTATACCACATCTCTTCTGCGATATGCGGTGCAAATGGGGAGAGCATTAATATTAATTTTTTCAAAACATCTGTATAAACAGGCTTGTATACTTTGTTTTCCTTATACCTATATATTGCATTTACAAACTCCATTAATGCTCCTATTGCAAGGCTGAATTTGTAATCATTAATCAGAATTGTAACTTTTTTTATTGTTTCATGCATCTTGCTGGTTATGTTTTTATCTGCATAAGTCATCTTGTCGCTGAATTTCTGTTTTTCTTCAATAAGATTATAGACTCTTTTAAGGAAACGGTATGCGCCTTCAACTCCTTTGTCTGACCATTCAAATTCTTTTTCCGGCAGTGCAATAAAAAGGATGAACAGCCTTGCTGTATCTGAACTGTATTTCTTGATTATGTCTCTTGGGTCAACAACATTTCCCTTGCTTTTTGACATTACTTCCCCTCCTTTCAGCACCATTCCCTGGCAGAGAAGCTTTTTGAATGGCTCATCAAAATCTAGCAGTTTCATGTCCCTTAGTACTTTTGTGAAGAATCTTGCATAAAGCAGATGCATGATTGCGTGTTCAATTCCCCCAATGTATTGGTCAACAGGCATCCAGAATTTCACTTTTTCCTTTTCAAACACCCTGTTTACTTTCGGGCTGCAGTATCTCAAGAAATACCAGCTTGAATCAAAAAAAGTATCCATTGTATCTGTTTCGCGCCTTGCTTTTCCATTGCATTTTGGGCATTTTGCATTTATAAAGGACTTTGCTGTTGCTAAAGGGTTTCCTGCACCTGTGAATTTTACTTTTTTTGGAAGTTTAACTGGCAAATCTTTTTCTGGAACAGGCACAGCCCCGCATTTTTCGCAGTAGATAACTGGGATTGGTGTCCCCCAGTAGCGCTGTCTTGAGATTAACCAGTCTCTTAGCTTGTAATGTGTGGTTTTTTTAGCCCATTTATTTTTAACAAGCCAGTCTGCCATTAAAGGAAGCGCTTCCCTGTTATGCATGCCTGAGAACTTTCCTGAATTAAATAAGATTCCATCTGAAGTATAAGCTCTTGCAGCTTTTTTAGCATCAATAGGGGAGCCGTCTTCTGAAATAACAAATTTTAGAGGAATCTTGTATTTTCCTGCAAATTCAAAATCTCTTTGGTCATGGGCGTCTGCCATTACTATTCCAGTCCCGTATTCCATCAAAGCAAAATTTGCAATATAAATTGGAACTTTTTCTTTGTTAACCGGGTTTATTGCATATTTTCCAAGGAAACAGCCTATCTTATCTTTTCCTTCTGGAGTTGTTCTTTCAATAATAGATTGTTTTTTTATTATCTTTGTGATTCTATCAAATTCTTTTTCGTATTTTGTTCCTTTGACAAATTCTTTTGCAAGAGGATGTTCTGGTGCCATGACAATAAAAGTAACGCTATAGATTGTATCACATCTTGTAGTAAACGTAGGTAAAACAACACCATTGCCTTCTATTTTGAAAAGTATATCAGTCCCTTCGCTTTTCCCAATCCAATTTTTCTGCATTATCTTTACTCTCTCAGGCCAGTGCTCCAGTTTGTCTATATCATTCAGAAGCTGGTCTGCATATTCTGTTATTTTCAGAAACCACTGGTCAAGCTCTTTTTCAGTTACTTCTGACTTGCATCGCCAGCATTTTCCCTGTTCAACCTGTTCGTTTGCAAGAACTGTTTTGCAGCCAGGGCACCAGTTTACGAGTGCTTTTTTCTTGTATGCAAGCCCGTATTTTAGAAACTGCAGGAATATCCATTGGTTCCATTTATAATAATCTTCATCACAAGTTGCAAACTGCCTTGACCAGTCATAGCTCAGGCCAAGCATTTTCTGCTGGGACATCATCAGTTTGATGTTGTTTCTTGTCCATTTTTCTGGGTCTGCTTTGTATTTTATTGCTGCATTTTCAGCTGGCAACCCAAACGAGTCATAGCCCATTGGATAAAGAACATTAAACCCCCTCATACGCTTGAATCTTGCAATTGCATCCCCTATTGCATAATTCCTCATGTGGCCCATATGAAGGCCTGCTCCAGAAGGATAAGGGAACATCTCTAAACAGTAGAATTTTTTCTTGCCACGCTCTTTTGTCCTTTTTACTTCAAATACTTTCTTCTGCTCCCACTTTTTTTGCCATTTATCTTGGATTTGGTTGAAATCTACCATGATTATGATTTTAAAACTTCTTAAATTGGCCAGCCATATCAACAAGGTCAACATGCCCCAGGAACAGTGTCCTACAGCAGTATCTTTCCAGGCCGAATTCATCCATGACTTTTTTAGCAGGTTCTCCTGCTTCTACCCTTTGTTTGAATTCTTCATAAAGATGGCCTATTGGTTTTCCGCAACTGAAACATCTTAGTGGTATTATCATATTCTCACCTATAGCTTTTTTGCCTTTTGGCACGGGCTGATTTTGATGTGTTTGGTTTGTGCGGTTCTTTTCTGCGCACATCTGCAACAAGCAAATGCCTGTCATAATTCAGGAATATTTTTTCAAGTTTCTTGCTGTGCTTTGCCAGTGCCCTTGCTATCGCAAGCCTTGCTGCCTCTGACTGGGCCATATAGCCTCCCCCTGTTACTCTGACGTTGATATCAATGCCTGAAACAATATCTTCTGCAAGCAACAAAGGTTCCTGGATTCTTGCCCTTACAATTTTTGGCTCTACTGTATCAAGCATTTTATTGTTGATTCTAACTTTTCCAGTTCCTGGTTTAAGCGTTGCTTTTGCAATTGCACTTTTCCTTTTTCCTGCACAATGTATTATTTTCATATTTTTGCACCCATGAGTTTGCATATCTCTCCTATCCTGATATATTTAAGATTAGGCACTTTTGATATATTGGCTTTTTCAAGTATTTCAAGTTTCTTATCCTTGAATTTTTCAGGGATACCTTTATAGCATTTGATTCTTTCAAATGCTTTTCTTCCTTTTTCCTGTTTGTATGGAAGCATCCCGCGTACTGCCCGTTTTACAAATTTTTCAGGAGTCCTGTGGATAAAAGGTCCTTTTGCTGGAATGCCCATCTGCCTTTTTTGTGCATATTTTTTTAATATATATTTCTTGTTTCCTGTCATCATTGCATTTTCGCAGTTAACTATGTCTATTTTTTCACCTAACAGTGCCTGCTTTGCAGCAAATGTTGCTAATCTTCCAATAATTAGGTTTTCTGCATTGATTATCATTCTTATCCCATTATCCTTATTCTCTTTCCTTTTGGACTTTCTTTTAATAAATCAAATATTCGGATTGCCTTTCCAACTTTGTTTATTTTTTCAACTGCGCTGTCTGAGAACTGCCAGGCCGCAACTGTTACTTTATGGTTTAATTCCCCTAATCCGAGAACCTTTCCAGGAACAATTACTGTTTCATCTTTTTTGGTGAATTTATTTATCTTGTAAAGATTAACTATCCTTCTCTGCCTCGTAGGTTTTTCTAGATCTACAGCTATTCTTTTCCAGATTCTTGCGCCATGTTCGCTGGCTTTTTTCTTTAGTTCAGTTATCAATTCCTTCAAATGAGGATTTGATGTTCCTGTTCGTTTCATTTGTTTTTTGTTTATGCGGGGAGGAAGATTCGAACTCCCGTAGGCACTAAGCCACATGATCCTTAGTCATGCCCGTTTGGCCACTCCGGCATCCCCGCAATTTTTACAAAGCGGGAAATTACTTTTTCTTCTTTTTCTTTTTAATTTCTGCAAGTGATTTTGAAAAATCATCAAGCTTGTTATGGACTAATTTCACTGCATGTTTTACAATATCCCTTGCATCCAGCTGCCCCCAGCTTTCAACTGTGAATATGAAGTCTTCATTATTCCCTGTTACGTTTATTGCGCCTTCTGAGATATCTGCACATGCCTGACATAGATGGCATTTTAACAGATTGTCCTTGTTAATTGATATTTGATCTTTCTTTAATTCAAAAACATTAACAGGGCATGATGCAACACACTGCTCTGGATTTTTCGGCTGTTTTTTTATTTCAATTACCGGATAATCTTTATAATAAACAAGACCAGGAGACCATTTTGCATGTTCTTTTCCTTTCCCAAGGGTTGCTACTGCTTCTAATTCAATTTTCTGGCTTTTGAGCAGTTTAACAACCGGCATCTTTGGATAGACTGGTTTTACCTTAGGGTCTTTTGTTTTGATTTCTTTTGCATAGACTGTTGTACCTGCTGTCAGTCCTTTTGCAACAAGAGTCATTTTCAGCTGACAGCTCTGGCATCCTTTTCCCTTGCATTTGCATTCTGATGGAAGAACATAGGACTTCAAATCTGTCTTAAAGGGAACCAGTCCCAGACGGTGTGCAACTATCTCATCATATAGCGATGAGCTGTTGTCTCTAAATTCAACATCTTCTATTGCCATTGTCGGGACTTCTTCTGCTATTATCCTTCTTAAGGTATTTGCAAAATAAGTATTAGCGCCTTTTAATAAAAAAGATATCTTCATTCCATCTTTTGATTTTTCAAGAGTTTTAACCTCCATTTTTTACACCCTCCTGCCTCGCCTTCCACCTTTCTTACGGCAACCGCCGTGTGGAATTGGAGTGACATCCTCTATTATTCCTATTTTTAACCCCATTCTTGAAAGTGCACGGATAGCTGCTTGTGCACCTGGCCCTGGATTCATTGGGCCGTTGTGGCCACCTGGGGCTTTAATTTTAACATTTATTCCAGTTATTCCTTTTTCAATTGCTATTTCAGCTGCTTTTTTTGCAGCAGTCATTGCCGCTGTTGGTGAACTTTCCATGCGGTCTGCTTTTACAACCTGACCTCCTGATGTTAATGCAATTGTTTCTGTTCCAGTAACATCTGTGATATGGATTATTGTATTATTATAACTAGAAAAGATATTTGCAATTCCCCACCTTATATCTTTATCTTCCCTACTTGGCCTTGGCCTCGGTCTTGGTCTTCTTGGTTTCATTTTTCTTTGTTTCTTTTGGTTTCTTTTTTTCAGATTTTGCTTTTTTAACGGGTTTTTCTTTTTTCTTTGGAACAGGTGCTTTTTTAACTCTTTCAGGATGTTCTTCTTTGAATAAGGAAGAACCGACTGCAAAACTTATTGACTGTTCTAATTTTTTCGGGACTAAAAATCCTGGCACTGTTATCTTTTTATTGCCAACCAATACGTGTCCGTGTGTTATAAACTGTCTTGCCTGGTTCATTGATCTTGCAAGTCCTTTTTTGAATAATAATGTCTGCAGTCTCCTTTCCAAAACATCTTTGATTTTCAAGCCAAGGACATCTTCAAGATGGGTTTTCTCTGTTGCGAGGTTTAGTTTTTTAAGCCTATCAAGCAATTGGATTTCTTCTTTTCTTGCCTGTTCTGTTTTTTCTGCAATCAGCCTTTTTGCCTGTATTGAGAAATTCCTTACTAATGAAGCAGCTTTCCATATTTCTCTTTTGTTTTTCAATCCAAACTCTTTGATTAGTGCTTTTTCTTCTTCAATTCTTTCAGCCAGCCATGGATGCGGCGGCTTTGAATATTTTTTGCGCTGTCTTTTTGGATCTCCCATTATACCCTACCTGATCTTCCTTTTTTCCTTTTAACGCCCAAAACTTTCCCTATGTTCTTCCTGAAATGGCCTTTTGTTCTCTGGCCCCTTACTGGGCGCCCTTGTGAATGCCTTACCCCGCGGTATGCTTTTATCTTTCTTAATTTCTTGATATCATTATCCTGTGTGAAATTTAAATCTGAAAGAATCAGGTGCTTGTCCTGGTTTGTTTCATAATCCCTGCGCCTGTTAAGCATCCAGGAAGGGGCTTTGTATTTTGACGGATTCTTAATAACTTCTTCAATTTTTTTTGTTTCTTCATCTGTAAGGATGCCAACTTTTTTTGTTTTTTCTATCTCTGCAAGAGAACAAACCATATTTGCAAACTGGAAGCCAATGCCTTTTATATTCCTTAGACCTATAGCTAGTTGTTTGTTTCCATCAATATCTGTATTTGCAATACGTACAAGATGTTTGAATTCTTCTTTTTCTTCCATTGATTTACCCCAAAATAAGCTGTATAAGAATATCTTTATACAGCCCTATTAACCGCCAATAGACTCGGGCTAATTACCTTGAAAAGTAAGGGGTTGTTTATAAATGTTTCTGATTAATGCAATTTTCCGCAACCTTTATAAGGCAATATTTGTTGTTTATTATTATGGCGGTAGTAGTTTAATGGTAGAATTCAGGACTGTGGATCCTGTGGCGGGGGTTCGATTCCCTCCTACCGCCCTCTTAATTTCTTAAGAAGCCTGTCTAAGATAAACGGGGCGATGAATGCTATTACATAGACTATGCTTATCGTATAGGGGTCCTGAATTATGCCTATGCCAAGCGTCTGTCCAAACTTGTTTGCAAACCTTGTTATCAAAAAAAAGTTTATTATTGCAATTATGGGGATAACTATGCCTGCTATGTAATGGTGTTTTCTTGTCAAATGTTCAATGTCTGTGATTATGAAATTAAACAACAATCCAAAGGCTACCCCCAATACAACTATTATCAGATTAACCCCTGGTTTGCTTAACATTATTAGGAAAGGAACAAGAAACATTGAGATTAGGAGGTTGCCTATTATTATAACAACAAATGCAGTCCAGAAAAGCATCCTGTTTGCATGAACTATTGAAGCACTTTTATCATGTTTTTTCCTTGCCTTGATTATTGCTTTGGCTTCTGCAATCTCGTGTTCTGCCCATCCTCTTTTTTTAAGTCTTTTGACAACGTGTTTCTTCATCATGCCAAACCAAGTTTTTTGAACAGGGATATCCAGAATCCCTGCTTTTCTTTTTGGGTTTCTGGTTCTTCTCCAATTATTTTAGATGCAAGATGTTTAAAATCCAGGGATACTGGCGATTTTGGTTTTAGATAGACTACAGGGTTTTTCTTTCTCTGTGCTTTTCTTACATCATCTTCTTCTTCAATTGCCGCTATTACTGGTGTGTCCAGCATTGATTCAACATCTTTGATTGACATCTCAAGATTGTCATCTTTTATTTTGTTCAGAACAGCCCCTATGACTGTTTTTTCTTTTTCTTCTGCTATCTTAATAGTTTTTAATGCATCTGTTACAGAGGTGAGATCTGGATTTGTTATAACAAGAACTTCATCCACAAAGTCCATGATTGCCTGGGCTTCTGTACCGAGGCCTGCAGCTGAATCTACCAGGACTATCTCTGCTGTCCCCTGCAGCTGTTTGAATATTTTTTTTAGATTTTTGAGATTAAGGCTTTTAATTGCATTTATACTTATATCTGCAGGGATGATTTTAATGCCAGAAGCATGGGCATATGTTGCATCAAAAATTGTTTTTTTCTCTTCAAGAACATCATTTATTGTTGCAGGGAGTTTTGGGACTCCAAGATTAAGGCCGATGTCAGGTGTTGTGAAATTGGCATCAACAAGGGTTACATCCTTGCCAAGCTGCTTCAAGGCAGTCCCTAGGTTGATTACTGTTGTTGTTTTTCCAACACCTCCTTTTCCTGATGCGACTGCAATGAACCTGGTCATAAAAATATGCCCTCCAAGAATTCCAGGAATTCCTTTGCCGTTTTATAATATTCGCTTAGCAGGTCTATATTGACTTCAATGAAATTTTTTGGCTCTATCTCTGCAATCATTGCGACATGACGGCGGTGTTCCTCTTTTTTTGTATATTTTGCCTGTATTATTTTTCTTAGGTTAAGATAAAAATCCATGAATTCCAGCATGCGCTTGTCTGTTGAATAGAGGGTTTTGACTAATTCTAATTTTAACCTTGGTGCATGAGGGATTTCAGAATGTTTTATTTTTTTATTCCTTACTGCGTATTCAAGCAATGCATCTATACCTTCATCAAAAGCATTTATCATCCTTTTAACTACATTCCTAATTACATCAACTGTTCTTGTGTATTTAAGGCTGACAAAGAATAAGTGGTCAACTCTTTTAATTTCATTTTTAACTTTATTTAGATATGCCTTCATTCTTCTTTAATATGTTATCCATCTCTTCTATAAATAGTTTTGCCTTGGAAAGATAGTTTTTAATATCATTTAATCCGAGGGTTCTTAGCTTATAGCTGTCAGAGCATATCACAAAGCGGTCTTTTCTTTTAAATTCAACCTGGCTTTGCTTGTGTTCGAGTATTATTGTTTTTATTTCCTGCATATCTGCAACAAGCCCTTTGTCAATGTTATATTTGTGGACAAGTTTTTCCCTGAATATGTTTAATTTGCTTTCAAAAGTGTCCTGGAATGGAGGAATCCTCTTGTACATGCGTTCAAAATAAAGTACAGAAGCCATTGCGTTTGTCATTGCAAGAAATATGTTTTCTATTATTGCAAGAAGCAGTTTTGTATCTTTAATAAGAGGGTAGGTTACTGAAAGCATATGGTCTGCTATTTTGATATTCTTCTGTGCTTTCTCCCTAGAAATCTCATAGTTCTCCATTAATTATGGTTATATTTTAAAACTTTAAAAATTTTATGAGGTTATTTTTGGAGATCCATGATTGCTTTTGCAATATCTCCGCCTGCAGCTTCCAGTGCTTTTCTTGCAACCTCTTCATCAACTTTTGCCTGTTCCATTACTGTCCTTATATCAGACGGGCTTATCTCTGGTGCTTTTGCACGTTCAGTTACATTTCCACTTACCTGGAATGTTTCCTTGCCCATCATGTTTACTTTTGAAACCTCTGGCTCCGTTATGATTATGTCTTTATCTGGTGTTTTGATTACAACCATTGTTGCAGGGATTTCCTCCTGCTTGATGCCCATCCTTTTCATCATCTGCTGCATCTTCCTTGGATTCATTCCTGGAAACATTTTAGATGCCTAGAAAACCTCCCCCATATAGATGAAGAACTATCATGATTATTATAACTATTACTGCAAGAACTATTATATTGCCTGGCCTGAAGCTTATTCTGCTTTTGTATTCTTCAAAATACCTAACAAGTCCTCCTCCAGATGAAGGCATTGATATTTTGTCTGCCATTTTTAATCATTTATTCATATTTAGGATGTACTTTTTCTGTGACTTCAGGGAATTTATCATGTATTTTATTATAAGCTTTTTTTAATGTTATTAAACCTGATTCACAGAAATGGTCATTTTCATCAAGTTCAACCATAAGTATTTGTAAATTCAAATATTCTGCTGCTTTGGTTGCTTGCTCGTCTGTGCTGATAATATCAGCTACAGCAAATATATCATCAACTTTTACACCTAACCTGTCTGTTAGTTCTAATTGCATATCTCTCATGCTTGTCATTTGAATCACAAATATTAAAGGTAGAGAGGCATAAGCCACCTTCTGTTATGCTTCGTTTGCACGAACAGCATTCCTAACATTTTACTTAGCACCCATATTGGGCTTGCACCAGCCAGGACTCGCCGTTTAACCACTCCCCTTAACATTATCATTGGGTTAACTCACATCCTTTGCAGGATGCTTCGCCATAATCATCTTAGTTAAGGGATGTTTCGTTTCTGAGCCGTTGCCATCCATTTCTGGATCTTCCTTGTGGAAGTGGCTATGATGATACCAAAGTATCTGGTGGGTGGACTTTCCTCAGCCAAATAAATGGCCGCAGTCAGGCACCTCCCTACCTTTAAAAATATAAGAAAAAGGGCTTTAAAAGTTTTGCGGTTTTATCGTCCGAAAACAAGCACCTTTAATGTTTCTTTTCCGTGGGTTATATCGCGCTCTCCAATGGTTTTGAACTTGTGTTTTACTGCTTCTTTTTTAAGCAACGCTGCATCCCTTAATATGCATACTAGCAGCCCTTTTTTGTGGAGCACATGTGCTGCCTGGTAGAACAGCTCCCTGTAGGTTTTTTCTGTTTTTTCCTTTTTAACTGCTTTTGAGAAATCTGGAGCGCGTATTATTATCTTGTTTATTTCCCCTTTTGTGAATTTTATATCAAGCCATTCCACTTCTGTCCTTGAAAATTTTATTTCTTTCAGGACTCCTGCTATCTTTGCATTTTTTTCTGCTGCTTTCAGGTTACGCTGCTGTGCATCATAAGCATATATGTTTGTTTTTATTTTTTTGATTTTTTTGTTTATTTTTTCAAAGAACTTGTCAAAGTTGAATTTCTCAAATATCCTAAATTTTGTAAATGCAAATTTTGTTTTGTTGTAGAAGTTTACTGGAAAATTTGTCATGAACATTGCTGCTTCAATTGGGATTTCCCCTGAACCGCATAATGGGTCTATGATTGTCTCATTTTTCTTGTAGTCTGCAATTCTTACAAGCGCATATGCAATGTTTCCTTTTAATGAAACCGGGTTTGTGTAGATTCTATATTCCCTTTTGCTCAAGTCAATCCCTGCCCAATCAACCCCTATATAGCAGTCATTATCATAGATGTAAGTCAGGACAGGAATATCTGGGTTTTTCAGGTTGACTTTTGCAGATGTGAGATTTTTTATGATTTCTCCAACATGGGTTTCAACATCCCTGCCTGAAAAATTGTGTTCTCCTATCCTCATGCATCTCGATGCGAATGAAGTATCTTTGTCAATCATGTCTGTTTTTTGCAGTTTGATGTCTTTTATATCAAATATCTTGAAATGTTCAAAGAGATAAAGGATTTTTATTACAGACTGCGCCTTATAACAAAGAAGGCAGAGGTCTTCAAATTTTTCAAAATCAAATACAACTGCGCCCTGCATTGGTTTAATATCTCTTGATTTAATTAATTCAGAAATTTCCCTCATTGAGATATCTTCCATTCCTTTGTATGTTATTGCCAGTGCTTTCATTCTTGGATTATTTTTGCAGCTGCAACAACCCTGTCTTTTTCTGAGAGCTTCATCACACGGACGCCTTGTGTTGCCCTGCCCATTTTTGAGATGTCTTTAACTGAAACACGTATTGCAATGCCCTGCTTGCTGATAAGCATTACCTGGTCTCTGCTGTCTACTGATTTTATTGCAACAACCTTCCCGTTTTTGTCTGTACATTTTATGCTTTTGACTCCTGAACCTCCCCTGCTGATTAGCCTGTAATCTTTTACAGGGGTCCTTTTGCCGTAGCCTTTTGTTGTTATTGTCAGTATTGTTTTATCATCTTCTGCAATGACCATACCTATGACATAATCTTTTTCTCTTTTCAGCCTTATTCCTCGGACACCAGAAGCCGCCCTTCCCATCTGCCTTACATCTGATTCCTTGAACTTGACAGCCATTCCTTTTCTTGTTGCAATAAGGATATTTTCACCGCCTTTAACAAGAGCAACATCCACAAGGGAATCTCCTTTCTTAAGGCTTATAGCTGCGATGCCTCCTTTTCTTGGGTTTGAGAATAATTCCAAAGATGTTTTCTTGACAATGCCTTTTTCCGTAGCCATGACAAGGCTTCCTTTAAATTCCTTGACTGGAATAAAGGTTGTTATTTTCTCATCTTTCTTTAACCTTAATATATTTGCAATTGCTTTTCCTTTTGCAATCCTTGCTGCCTGAGGAATTTCATAAACCTTCAGCCAGTGGACTTTTCCTTTATTTGTGAAGAAAAGGATATAATCATGAGTATTTGCAATGAACAGGTCTTCTACAAAATCTTCTTCCTTGCTGGTTGTTGCAAGCACCCCGCGTCCGCCGCGTTTTTGCTGCCTGTATGTTTTTACTGGAAGCCTTTTGATATAGCCGGAATGGGTTATTGTAATAACCATTTCTTCTGGCGCAATTAGTTCCTCCATTTCAAAGGTTTTTTCTTCCTGTTCAAGGATTCTTGTGCGCCTTTTATCCCCATATTTCTCTTTTAACTCTTTTAATTCGTCTTTGATGATATTCAGGATTTTTTTCTCTGATGCAAGTATTGATTCCAGTTTTCCAATGAGTTTCAGCAAATCAGAATGTTCTTTTTTTGTTTTTTCTGTTTCAAGAGAAGTCAAGCGCTGCAGCTTCATATCAAGGATTGCCTGGGCCTGCTCTTTTGAAAGCTTGAAGTTAGAAAGCAGTTCTTTTCTTGCTGATTCAACTGACTTGCTTTTCTTTATTATCTTGATTGTCTTGTCTAGATTATCCAATGCAATTATCAACCCTTCAAGAATATGTGCACGCTGCTGTGCTTTTTTTAAATCAAATTCAGTTCTTTTTTTGACCATCAGCTTCCTGTGGCTTATGTAATGCTGGATTAGCTGCTTTAGGTTAAGGGTTTTAGGCTCGTTGTTCACCAAGGCAAGGATGTTTATGCCAAAGGTTGTCTGCATCCTTGTATGCTTGAAAAGCTGGTTAAGGACAATCTCTGGGTTTGTTTCTTTTTTTAGTTTTATGACAATATGCATCCCTTCCCTATCTGACTCATCCCTTAAATCAGATATTCCTGTTATCTTTCCGCCCCTTACCAAGTCTGCAATCTCTTCAAGAAGCTGTGATTTGTTAACCATATACGGGATTTCAGAAACAATTATTTTGCTTTCTTTTGTTTCTGTTTTTGCACGGACTTTAATTTTCCCCCTTCCATGGAGATATGCGCTTTCTATTCCTTTTTTTCCAAGAATCAGACCAGCTGTTGGAAAATCAGGGCCTTTTATTAAATTCATTAATTCAGGGATTGTAATTTCAGGGTTGTCTATTGCAGCTGTTACTGCATCAACTACTTCCACCATATTGTGAGGGGGGATGTTTGTTGCCATTCCAACTGCAATGCCTGCTGAACCATTGATTAAGAGATTTGGAAGTTTTGCTGGCAGAAAGGTCGGTTCTTTAAGGGAGCCGTCAAAGTTTGGAATGAATTTTACTGTCTGCTTGTCGATATCCTGGAGCATTTCTTCTGCAAGTTTTGACAATTTTGCTTCTGTATAACGCATTGCAGCTGCAGAATCTCCATCAATTGAGCCAAAATTGCCCTGCCCCCTGATTAATGGGTATCTTAATGAAAATGGCTGTGTCATCCTTACCAATGCGTCATAGACAGCCATATCGCCGTGTGGATGAAACTTACCAAGAACCTCCCCTACAATCCTTGCTGATTTCTTAAAAGGCTTGTTGTGGAACATGCCAAGCTGCTGCATTGCAAACAAGATTCTCCTATGGACCGGCTTTAAGCCATCCTTGACACATAGAATAATCTAGATATGACTGCTTCATCTCGTCTTCTATGACTCTATGGACTACTTTCTGTGTTTTTTTGGGTTCTGATTCTGCCATTTTTATCAGAATTTCAAGATAAATTAATGGGTGTTTCTTTATAAGGCTTTCGGTAGAATTCTGGCAGTACAGGGCCTGAGGAGGCAGAATTCTGCATTATAGAGCCTTCATAATGGCCTCAGAAACCTTGAAATTTCTGCCGCAGAAGACGCAATTTTTACGCTTCTTTGCCAGAATCTGGCTCTTTTTTGGGCTGTATTTCATCTTCTGCCTGCACCTGGGGCATAGAAGCAAATACATCTTTGATTTCATCTTTTGAAAGCTCCTCTTTTTTTTGTTTTTTAACTTCACCTATTTCTTTTGTAACTGCCTGTTCTGCTTCTTTTTGCTGTTCCTTGAATTTCTTGTATTCTTCTTTTTTCTGCTTTATTTCCTGTATCCTACGTTCTCCTTTGTCTATTTCCTGTTCTTTTTGTTTGATCTCATTTTTGACCCCTTCTGGGATGTTTTTTAGGAATGCCTGCTTTGCTTCATTGCTCGGCAGGTCAAAGTATTCAAAGAATTTTTCTGTTAAGGACAGCCTTCTTGTCCTGCCAAATTTTGAACGTGTTATAAACCCCATCTCTTCAAGGATTCTTATATGGTCATATGCCTTGTTATGCCTTATCTTTATGACTTCTGACTGCACAACAGGATATTTCCATGCAATTACTGCAAGGGTTTCTGTTAACGGCTTGTCGAGCTCTGTTTTTGTGACTATTTTCTGCACTAAAGGAAGGTAATGGTCTTTAACATTCAGCTTAAAGCCGCCTGCTTCTTCTACTAATGTTACTGAGCCTCCGCGTGTTTCATAATCTGCTTTTAGCTCGTTAATTGCCTGCTTTATTGCATCTTGTTCTTTTATGCCTGTAAGATTTGAGATTTCTTCAACAGTCATGCGTTTACCTGAAGAAAAGAGTACAGCTTCAACTTTGTTTTTCTCGTTCATTTTTGTTTTACAGCAGAATACATGTCACCTTCTTTTTTGATTTTATTTTCCTTTATCATTGCTTCAAGGAACTTTTCAAGCTCCTTTCCTTTTACTCCAATTATTGCAGTCAATTCTTCTATTGTTTGCGGTTTTGCCAGCAATGCAATTGTGATTAGATTTCTTAATAGCGTCCTTGTATTTTTCCTTAGGAAATCATTCTGCACCTTGAACTGCTTAACCATTGCATCCAGGTGGTGGAGTTTTCCCTGCAAATCATTTATTATTCTTGAAAATTCCTGTGACTTGAATTTTATGTTTTCTGGTGCAAGTATCTCAATTGATGCAGGCATATAGTCAAAGCAGAAGCCTATCATTGTCAGGGTGTCTTTCATCAGCATCTCCAGTTCTACAAAGGTAGTCCATGTGTTCTGCTCGTGCTCTGTTGCATCCCCATAATCTTCGTTAAGAACTTCCAAATCCTGGTCACCTTTTATCTTCTGGACAAATATCTTTAGTGCATTTTCTACATAATCTTTTGGTTTTCCAAGAACTTCAATTATCACGCGTGTATGGATATACCCTTTTTCCAGTTTTTCATTTATATTTGCCATGGGTTATGGCATGCAGGGCATCTTTAAAAAAGTTTTCATCCAGAAGGTCAGGAAGATGTTTTTCCTTGAAATTATAATCCTTTAGATATTGCCTTGCCTGGCTCTCAAGAAGGAGGTTGTTTGCTTTCCAATAATCATGCATCCTTAATGCAGCCTCATATATGAATAATCTAATTAGTTTTCTTGCAGGGTTTCTTGTTCCATTGACTTTTTCAGAAGCTTTTTCAATTATCTTGAAGGCTTTTTTCATGCGGTTGCTGCTTCTATACCCGTTTGTTACCAGGTATAGTTCCTGGAATACCTCTTCTTTTTCTGCAAATGCTTCTTTTATCTGGTCAAATCTTTTGTCCCATTCTGCAATTGCAAGTTTGTCAAGTTTTTCTTCTTCCATAAAAATTAAGCAAAAACAGCAGTTTAAAAAGTTTACCTTCTCCAGATTAGGATTATTGTGAATACTGCAAGCACTGCAATTATGAGTTTTGGGACAAGGTTTGCTGCTTTTTTTGAAGAAGATTCATAGATTATCTTTGGTTTTTTGTATGATTGGTAGAGGCACTTTATATCATTATTTTCTGGAATATCCTGGATTTCAGGGCATTTTGGGCATTGTTCCTTGACTGTGATATTTTTTTCAATTGTTATTTTTTCTGTTTTGCACAAGGATTTTGTAAGACTGCTTACTGTTATTTTCTCTGAATCAGAGGTCCCTAGACCATGGATTTTTAGATTGTATTTTCCATCTGGATATTTTTCATTGCAGTTTGGTTTTATTTGTATTGGGATTGTCAAGGTATAACTTGTGAATTTGTCCTTGAAGTGCATTGTTGTTTTCTTGCTTATTTCCTCAATTTCAGCATAAACTGCGTATTTTCTTGTATCTCCCTTGTATATTTCTAATTTAACATCAACTGCCTGCCCGAATTTTGCATTGTTATCTATTTTGATGATTTCTATTTTAGATTGTGTTTGCTGCTGATATTGTTGCAAAGGCTGTTGCTGGGGTTGTTGCTGTGGAGGTTCCTGGCCTTGGTTAAGAACTGTTATGTTCTTGCAGGCTGTTATTGTTGTATTGATTATCCAGCCGCAAAGTTCATATGTTCCTGCTGATGCTGGTGTGAATTCCCCTGTACCTGCTGTTTTCCAAGAATTTAAGCATGTTATTTCTGCTATTCCTGTTATATTTGAGATAGTATAGTTTAGAGTTAGGTTAATACAATCTGTTTGTCCTGTTATATGGTCAAGGTTTGTTATTTTGAAGAGTTTTGTATAGGTATTTCCAAGATAAATAAAATCATCAAGGTAAACCTCAAGCTTGAGGTTTGCAGCATATGAGATAGGGAGAATTAGCAGCAGGATAGCTAAGATACACATCTTTTTCATACAGAGAATAAGGTTATTGAGACATATAAACCCTTGTTGTAGTCAGAGGAACAACATTATTCCCAGATGCCTGCTATTTTTTCACCGCAGGGGCATTTGCCTTTTTTCAACTTGTTTTCAAGAATCTGGAAGCCAAAGCGTTTTATTACTGGTGTCCCGCATCTTGGGCAGAAGGTGCTTTCCTTGTCTGTAATCATGTTTCCTATATAAACATGATTTAAGCCGGCATCTTTTGCTGTTTCATATATCTTGTTTAATGTTTCTGGTTTTGTAGGGGGCAGATTTCTCAACATGTAGTCTGGGAAAAATCTTGAGAAATGCAGAGGGGTATCTTTTCCAAGATTTTCTTTTATCCAGATGCAGAGCTGTTTTATTTTTTTAATGTCATCATTTAATGTTGGGATTACAAGATTTGTCAGCTCCATCCATGCACCTGTCTTTTTAATTAGTTTTATTGCTTTGAGGATTGGCTTGAGCTGTCCGTCGCAGATTTCTTTATAGAATTCCTCATCAAATGCCTTGAAGTCAATGTTAACTGCATCAATATAACGGTAGAGTTCTCTGACAGGGGCTTCATTGATAAATGCATTTGTTATCATTACATTTTTTATTCCTTTGTTTTTTGCAAGTTTTGCTGTGTCAAGAACATATTCATAGAAGATGTTTGGCTCGGTATAGGTGTAGGCTATTGAGCTGCAGCTGTTTTTTTCTGCATCTTGCACAACCTTTTCAGGAGGGAGTTCCCTGCTTGGGATATCTTCTGGATTTGCCTGTGAGATTGACCAGTTCTGGCAGAATTTGCAGTGCAGATTACAGCCAGCTGTGCCTATCGAGTATGCTGTTGTGCCTGGCAGGAAATGGAACAATGGCTTTTTTTCAATTGGGTCTATGTATGCTGATACTGGCCTTGCATAAACAAGGGAGTATAGGGTTCCATCTATGTTTTTCCTGACCCTGCAGTTGCCTGTTTCATTATTTTTTAAGGTGCAGAATTTTGGGCAGAGCTGGCATTGTATTGAAGTATCTTTCAGTTTTTTCCAGTACAGTGCCTGCTTCATTCTTAAATAGACGATAATTTGTTTTATAAAGATTTGTTGTTATTCTGTAATAGTGGGAAAAGTTTTAATAATGTCTGAATTTCTATTAAGTAGTGATTTCGGGGAGGTGTAATTGAATGGGTATTTTTAAATTCTTGAAAAAAGAAGGTGAGCCAGGAGAGGATTTGGAGATTCCACCTGCTCCTCCAATTAAAGAAGCACTTCCTACTTTTTCTGAAAAAGAAGTAAAGGCTATAAAGGAGGCTGTTGAGAAAAAGCCAAGGGCAAAAGAAAAAGTCCTTGCTCCTCCTGAAAAGATCCTTGATATAGAGGAGGCAGCTGTAGCTGCCCAGAGAAGGTTGTTAGGCAGAAGGGAGCATCTTGAATTAACAAAACCTTTATTTGTTGATGTTGATGTTTTTAGAAATATTGTTGATGAGATTGCATTGGTGCAGAACACATTAAAAGAAGCAAAGGATTCATTGACTAGGCTGGATGAATTTAAAGAAGACGAGGACAAGGAGTACAAAAGATGGCTGAATGACATTCAAGATGTACAAAAAAAGTTAATTTATGTTGATAAAACATTATTTGGGTGATAATATATGGAAAAAGAACATATGCCTGTTTTTGTTAAAATCGAAGAATACAAGGATGTTCTTGATATAATGAACATGATTAGGAACAAACTTGGAGAAGCAAAAACAATACTTGCCAAGATTAATGAACTGAAGAATGAAGAAGATGCAGAGCTTGAGCTTTGGCACTCTGGTGTTGAAGAAGTTGAGAGAAAGATTGATTTTGTTGACAGGGCACTGTTTGAGCCGTCCAGCATATAGGTGATTTCATGGCAAAAGCTAAAGAAGATGATGTTTTTTTTGTAGGAGTACAGGATCCTATTGAATTAAGGCGTTCTATACTTGAATCTTCAAAGGATTTGCTGCAGTATATGCAGAGATTTGAGAAATTTAAAGAAGTAAGGATGGAGAAACAGGAGCAGTTCATAAAATTAGGCGAGGTTACTGCTGAGATAGCCAAGCTTGTCAGGAAATTAAAGACAGAACTGCCAAAAACACACATAAGGGCAAGGATGCACAAGCATGAGGAAGAAGTGAAGAAAGCAGCTGCAAAGAAGAAAGCCAAGAAAAAGGCAAAGGCAACAAAAAAAGCAAAGAAGACAGCTAAGAAAGCTCCTCCACGGCCAAAGAAGAAGGAAGCAGCACCTAAGCCGGCTCCTGAGAAGCCTTTGACTGATTTAGAAAAACTTGAAGCAGAGCTTGGAGCAATTGAAACAAGATTAACAAAGATGACTTAATTTTTTTCTTTTTTTTACGATACTTTTTTAAACACTATTTTATTCTGAATTATTGTATTCCTGAGGGAGTGCCGGAGTGGTCAAACGGGACAGACTCAAGTCTGTAAAACAGCTAAGCTATCTGCTTGTCTGAGGATAAGTGAGATATCTGTTGGCTTAGTGCCTACGAGGGTTCGAATCCCTTCTCCCTCATTTTTTACAAAGTTTTTTATACTTATTTTGAATTTTCTTGATTATGCCTTTGGAAATATTTACTGTGGGCGGATATGAAGAAGTTGGCAAGAACTGCACTGCAATCAAGGTTGATGATGAGGTTATAATTCTTGATATGGGGCTTCACCTTCCAAATTATATCAAGTATACTGAAGAGGAAGGGGAGACTGTTGCAAAGTTTACTGCAAAAGAATTGAAAAAAGCTGGGGCAATTCCTAATGATGATTTTATCAGGGGTTTGAGGAATAATGTCCGCGCTATCTTTTCAACACATGCCCATCTTGACCATATCGGGGCTATTCCTTACCTTGCAAACAAGTATGACTGCCCTATTTTTGCACCTGCATTTGCATGCGCTGTTCTTCGGAGCATTTCAAAAGATGATAAGATAGAGATAAGAAATCCAATTAATCCCATAAAGCCTGGAAATGTGATAAAGGTTTCAGATAATATCAAGGTCGAGGTTATTAATACTACACATTCTATCCCTCAGACTGTTATGCTTGCAATACATACAAGATACGGGACTGTTCTTTATACAAATGATTTTAAGTTTGACAACATGCCTATTTTAGGAAAGAAGCCAGATTATGAGAGGCTTGAAAGATTAGGGGACAAAGGAGTTAAGGTATTGATTGTTGATTCTTTGTATGCAGATGATAATATCAAGACTCCTTCTGAATCTGTTGCAAAAGAAATGCTGCGCGATGTTATGATAGGTGTAAGGTCAAAAGGAAGGGCAATGATTGTTACAACATTTTCCTCTCATTTGGCCCGTTCAAAGAGCATTATTGAATTTGGCAAAAAATTAAACAGGAATATTGTATTTCTTGGAAGGAGCATGTCAAAGTACATCAGGGCAGGAGAGGAAGTTGGGTTAATCAACTTTTCAAACCAGGCAAAGATATTGAGGTATGGAAGGCAGGTTAGGAAGATGCTCAAGAAGGTTGAGAAGAACCCTGGCAAATACCTTCTTGTTGTAACAGGGCACCAGGGGGAGCCAAAGGCAATATTATCAAGAATGGCGACTGGCAGGCTTCCATTTAAATTTGACCCTGAAGACCATGTTGTTTTTTCATGCAAGGTTATCCCTACTGATATTAACAGAAAATACAGGGAGAAGCTTGAAAAACAGCTTAAACGGCACGGGGTGCGCATCTTTAAAGATATTCATGTTTCTGGGCATGCAGCAAGAGAGGATCTGCGTGATTTAATTAATATGGTTAGGCCAAAACACATAATACCTGCGCATGCTGATATTTCTAGGTCAAATGCACTTGCAGACCTGGCAAAAGAGATGGGATACAAGAATGTGCATGTTGTTGGAAATGCGCAAAGATTAAGATTGTAAACCAAAAAATATAAAAATAGCAGGGCGCTTTACTAGTTTTGAAATGGGGGTGTATTTATGAAGCTGACATTAGCAGAACCTAAGTATTTAAAAGATAGTATTGCAATAATTTCTGAACTTGTAAATGAGGCACGATTTAAGATTACTCCTAATGCAGTTGAGCTTGTTGCAATGGACCCTGCTAATGTTGCAATGGTTATATTCAAGCTGCTTTCCTCATGTTTTACTGAATACAATGTGACAAAGGATGTTGAGATTGCAATCAACCTTGCAAACCTAAAGCAGATATTAAGAAGGGCAAAGCCAAGTGATATGCTCAGCTTGGAGCTGGACGCAGAAAACAAATTAAAGGTCCAGTTGAGGGGCAGCACAACAAGGACATTCAGCCTTCCTATAATTGAGCTTGAAGAAAAAGAACAGAAGATTCCTGACTTAAGTTTTCCAATTTCTATCAGGACATCTGCAAGTATATTAAGCGAGGCAATAGATGATGTTGATATTGTTGCTGAATCTGTTTCATTTGTTGCAGAGCCAAAGAAATTAACTGTACAGGCAGAAGGGGATTTATCAAAAGCCAACATAGACATAAATGAAGATGATACCACAAAGATTACTGCAGAAGGCATGGACAAAGTAAAGGCAAAGTATTCAATTGAGTATCTGAAAAAAATGGTTGGCGGCTCAAAGATTGCAAATGATGTAATGATTCAGTTTAATAAGGATTACCCATTGAAGCTTGAATTCAAGACAGTAGATAAGGTGCTGCTTTCTTTTATTCTTGCGCCAAGGGTTGAGAATGACTAAATAATTTCTGTTTCTTTCGATATCTTTTTAAATAAATCTTTCTTATCTGGATTCATGAATGAGATTCCAAAGATCCTTGAGCCCAGAGAAAAGGTAACTTGGGAGGACAAGCCTAAGTATGCTGCCTATATGGTATGGGTATTTTTAGGAGGAATAATAGTAGGAGGAGTTGGCGGGATTTTCTTGGGTTTATTTTTACGTTCAGCATTGGCTGGAGTTATCATTGGTCTTTTGGTATTTGCTTTTGCTGTACTTTGGGGAAATCTTGCATATAAGGTAACTCATTATGCAATCACAAACAAAAGGGTCATTATCCAAACAGGAGTTATTGGAAGGGATTTCCGCTCTATCTCATATGACAAGATTCAGAATGCATCTGTTAATGTCGGTTTGATTGGAGTAATCTTTCATGTGGGGAATGTTAATGTTTTTACTGGTGAGATGATATCTACAGGAGGAAAGCATCCAACCTTGAGGCCAAAGTATGATACTTTAAGATGCATTATAGAACCTTATAATGTCTTAAAACGCCTGCAGAAGAATTTGTCCCGCAGAAAAGAAAGATTATACGGAGGAAGGTGATTTCTTTTTCCATGGTTTAAGGAGGGCAAGTGTTTTTTTAAGTTCTTTTTTAAAAGATATTTCTCTCTCCCAGATTTCTCTTCTTATTCTTTTTCCTACTCTATAGGACATCCTCCATGGCCTGTATATCATTCCGAGGATTTTTGTCCTGAATGCAAGCCAGAAAGGTTTAAAGTAAATAATCAGTAAGAAGGCAATTGCCACATACATAATGATATCATAATTTATACGGGC
>SMTZ1_10021824_pt1 | contig 24080 bp, 30 predicted proteins | sample DeeMarSWOR136_30_FD_25667 | JGI IMG/M metagenome (IMG submission 25667) | reverse complement strand
ATATCGCCCAGATAACCGCGCCGGGGAGCGCCAACGGTAAGAGAGGCGCCTCCAAGACCGTAAACGAGCCCTCAAGGCCGTTAAGCTCCACCGAGTAGCTGCCGGCTTTATCACTGGGCATACTAAAGACTGCCGTCTGGCTACCGCCAGCCAGGGTTATCTCCCTGGTCTCGACCAACGCCCCGTTTATAAAGAGGTCCAGGCTGTAGCTGCCTTCCAGCTCGCCCGTGTTGGTCACCAGGACGCTTACCGTCACCGTCTCGCCGATGTCGGTCTCCAGCGGCGAAACGTTTAGCGCGCTGATGGTGAAGGCGGCGGGCAGCAGCGGGGGATTGGGGGCAATGACAGCAAAAATGCTCAGGTGGTCAATCGTGGCGGTAATGGTGTCATTGGCCATATCGACCGTCGACGGCAAAACCAGCCACTGGTCGGTTTCATCGTCGTAGTAGCCCATAACCAACTCTTCCTCAGCTAACTGGGGAGGGATTTGAGAGGGATCGTAGCTGAAGCTAAGGCTAACCAGCTGGTCGAAGGTCACCCCGTGGGGTCCCAGTTCATAGGGCAGCCCGACGATATCAGCCTCGGGGGGCGGGGGCAGCGGTGCCTCATTAATAGCAATTTCCAGACCGGCGAGAGGGTTGCCCTCTCCATCCCGGACAACGGTGCCCACCGGAAAAACGAGGTGAAGCTTGTTATCCTCGGAGATAATTTCCTCCGGGAAAAAGTGGGCGGTGATTGTCTTGTCAACCGTCATTCTTAGGTATACCGGGCTCTCATTGCCGCCCAGGTCTCCGCCCCAGCCAACAAAGTAATAGCCATCGGCGGGCAACGCTTCAAGATAGACGTTTTCGTCCTGCATCACGGTACGGGTAAAGGGATAGGAGAAAGGCAGCTGCCTCTCTACCTCGACATCACCGCCGCCGCCCGGGCTGACGTCAACGCGGATGGTCCTGGTTTTGGGGGGAGGGGCAGGCGGGGTACCACCACCGTCCTCGCAGGGGCAGCCGGCCTGGACCGCGCCCGCCGTTAGGGACAGCGCCAGCAAGGGCAGCGCTATCAGTACCAGCCCGAGCATGGCGGCTTTGGGCAGCTTTAAGCTCATATAGCTATTTTACATCGTGGTGCGTTGGCTATACAAATCGGGGGAGTTTGCTTATAGCTGCCACTCTCGGGTATAATTTACTCTGGGTATAGTTAAAGCCCTCTAGAAGCGACAAGTTCAGCCGCGACAGCATTAATATGTCCGCGGCCAATCTTTCAGGAGGATAGTAGTGGAAAAGGATAGTTTTGCCCAATTCAGCGGCTCGGCCGACTACGTTACCTCGGAACCGCTGGAGAACGCCGTCAACGTAGCCATTGCTCTGGGTAGGCCCTTGCTCATCAGGGGGGAGGCGGGGACGGGAAAGACCCTGCTTGCCCACAGCATCGCCCAGGGGCTGGGGAAGAGGCTACTCACCTGGAACGTGAAGTCGACGACCAAGGCCCAGGAGGGGCTTTACGTCTATGATACCGTGCAAAGGCTCAACGACAGCCGCTTCGGCGACAAGGATATCTCCGACATCAAGCAGTACATCAAGCTGGGCAAGCCAACGACCTGCTCAACGAGCTGGACGAGATGAGCTTTTATATCCCCGAGACCAACGAGACCGTCACCGCCATCCACCGCCCCATAACCGTCATCACCAGTAATGCCGAAAAGGAACTGCCCGACGCCTTCCTGCGGCGCTGCATCTTTCACTATATTGAGTTCCCCACCCCGGAATTGATGGAGGAAATCGTCAGAGTCCATTTTCCCGACATCAAGGACAGCCTGCTCAGCGCCGCCCTTAAGGCCTTCTACGCGCTGAGGGAGGTCGATGATTTCCGCAAGAAGCCCTCGACCAGCGAGCTCATCGACTGGATTCGGGCGCTCATCGCCGGCGGCATCCCTCACGAGCATGTCGCCAAGCAGATGCCCTTCGTCGGCACCCTGCTCAAGAAAGAGAGCGACTACGACTACTTCGTCAATTCGGCGGCGCTAAATGTTCACCGATTTTTTCTATATCCTCCGGCAAAACAAGGTCCCCGTCTCCCTAGTGGAGTGGATGACCCTCATGGAGGCGCTGGCCAAGGGGCACATCAAAGACCTGGACGATTTCTATTTCCTGGCCCGGGCCATCTTGGTCAAGAGCGAAGCCTACTACGACCAGTACGACGTCGCCTTCCAGCAGTATTTCCAGGGAGTGGAAGCCCCCGAAGAGATTACCGAGCAGGTGCTGGACTGGCTCAAAGACCCCTTAAACCGCTTCTTCATGAACGAGGAGGAGCGGGCCAAGTTCGAGAGCATGGACTTCGACAAGCTCATTGAGGAGCTGGAGAAGCGGCTCAAAGAACAGACCGAGCAGCACGACGGCGGCGGCCACTGGATTGGGCGGGGGGGCACCTCTCCCTTCGGGCACTCCGGCTATCACCCCGCCGGCATCAGAATCGGGCGGCAGTCGGGGGGGCGGCACGCCGTGCAGATTGCCGGAGAACGTAGATTCAAGAACTACCGCAGCGATTTGACCTTGGACGTGCGCCAGATTGGCATGGCGCTGAAAAAGCTGAGGCAGTTGCGGAGGACAGGATTAGAGGACGAACTGGACCTTGAAGGGACGATTAAAGCCACCGCCAAGAACGCGGGCGACCTGGACTTTATCTGGCAGCGCAGCCGCAAGAACACAGTCAAGCTACTTTTATTGATGGACGTCGGCGGCTCCATGGAGCCCTTCGCCAAGCTCTGCAGCCGCCTCTTTTCGGCGGCGCATTCCAGCACCCACTTCCGGGACTTTCAGTACTACTATTTCCACAACTGTATCTACGACTATCTCTACAAGGATGTCGAGCGGGTAGACGCGGTGAGCACTGTCCACCTGCTGCGCACGCTGGAGCCCGACTACAAGCTGCTTTTAGTAGGCGACGCTAGAATGGGCCCCTGGGAGCTGACCGAGCGCTACGGGGCAATTAATTATTACGAGCGCAACGAGATACCGGGCATACTCTGGCTGAAGAGAATCCGCGACCACTTCGACCACAGCGTCTGGCTCAACCCCGACGACCCGCGCTTCTGGATTCACACCACGGTGCAGATGATAGGCAAGCTCTTCCCCATGTACCAGCTGACGCTTTCGGGGCTGGAGCAGGCCGTCGGCAAGCTGGTGGTGGCTAAGTAAGCTAGTCGAAGCCGTACCACTTAGTCATGACATCCAAAGGCTCCCTCTCCGAGCGGAACTGGTTTATGGGGTCTTTGTCGTCAGGATAGCCGATGGCGATACCCAGCACGAAGAGCTTTGAGTCAGGGATATCCAGCGCCTTCCTCAGGACATCGGGGTATTGCACCGCCTGCGCCTGAGCCACCGTGCCCAGCCCGTAGTCGGTAGCCAGCAGCATGATGTTCTGGGCGGCCAGGCCGCAATCGAAAACGAGCCAGGCGTTGATGGCCTCTTTCTGGAAGTAGAAGTCGCGGTCGATGAGGATATAGATGACGCAGGGCGCGCCGTAGTTCTTTAAGCCCTGCAGCCGCCACCAGCCCCTCCCCTCCCTGTCCTCCCGCTTTATCCCCTTGATTTTCTGCTCGGTGGCCATCAGCTTGCCGGTGCGGCTGATGTAGGGCTCGGGGAAGCCCCAGGGGCGGGCGATATCGAGCTTGGGTTCGTCGTCTATCTTTGCGATGTAGGTCTTTTTTATCTCCTCCAGTTTAGCCCCGGAGGCGATGGCGAACTCCCAGGGCTGCGTGTTGGCCCAGGAAGGCGCCCACAGCGCCAGTTCCATTATCTCCCTTAAGACCTTCTGGGGTACGGGGTCGGGCTTAAAGGCCCGCGTGCTCTTTCTCTCTTTGATGGCGCTAACGGTATCCATAGCTATCCTCCTCTAACCAGATTCTGACCGGCGGCGAAGGCATCCTTGAGGGCGGTGGGGTGCTTCTTGATGGCGCCCTTCTCGTCGATGCCGGGAAAGAGCAGCTCGCCAGCGTATCCGACATCAATGACGGTGAAGAAGGCCTTGACCGTCGCCAGCGAGGGCTCAAAGAGGCGAGCCAGCTTCATACCGCCCACGGCGACAAACAGACCCTTACGCTCTCGCCTATCGCCCAGCGGTGGTTTCTTTAGAATATATTTTCTCGCCCAGAGCGCCTGGCCGCGGTCAATCATGGCCTTCATCTGGGCGGATAAGCCCAAAAAGTGTATCGGGGAAGCCAGCACGATGCGGTCGGCCTTTTCCATTTCCTTATAGACCGTCTGCATATCGTCCTTGATGCGGCAGACGCCCGCCTCGAAACAGGCGTCGCAGTGCTGGCAGGGGCTAATATTGAGGTCGTTGAGGACCAGGGTCTTGGTCTCGGCGCCCTCACTTTCGGCGCCTTTTATCACTTGAGCCAGCAGGAGGTCGGTGTTACCACCTCGTCGCGGACTGCCGTTAAGGCCCACTACTATCATTGGCTGCCTCCTTCGATAAGGCCCAGGAGTTCTTTTTCGCGTGACCGCATCTTGCGCCTGGCCTCGCTCTCTTCGTGGTCATAGCCCAGCAGGTGGAGCAGGCCGTGAATGAGCAGTATAGAAAGCTCTCTCTTTAAGAGGTGGCCGTGCTCTTCGGCCTGAACTGCCGCCTGTGGATAGGATATTATCACCTCGCCCAGGTGGAGCAGGCCATCAGGGGCAAAGATAAAGCGGGAGCCGTCGGCCTCATCACGGGTGGAGAAGGCGAGGACATCGGTGGGCTCGTCCTTACCCCGGTAGCTGCGGTTGAGCTGTTGCACCATTTCCTGGCCGGTGACAACGATACCCACCTCGGTCTTGGCGCTGGCCTTTTCCGCCGCCAGCACCCGCTGAGCGATTTCCTCGAGCCAGGACGGCCCGACACCGGCTTCGACACCCTCGTCGACCAGAATGTTTATCTCCACGGCTATAAGCCCATATTAGCACAGCGGCGGCGAGGGCTCAATAAGAGCTTTTATGGTAGAATAGCCCTATGAAAAAGAAAAAGGTGGGACTGGCGCTGGGGGGCGGGGCGGCGCGGGGACTGGCCCATATCGGGGTGCTGGAGGTCTTCGAGCAAGAGAAGATCCCCATCGACATGATTGCCGGCACCAGCATCGGGGGGATGGTGGGCGCCTTCCGCGCCCAGGGACAGGACTCCAGCGCCATGAAGGAGATGGCCGTAAAGATAAACGTGATGAAGATGCTCTCGCTGGCCGACCTGGCCCTGCCCAAGTCGGGGCTTTTAGGGGGTAAGGCGGTCATCAACCTGCTGCAAAAGGCGATGGGCAAGGATGTTAAGTTCGACGAATTGCCCATGCCGCTGGCGCTGGTGGCCACTGACATCATCACCGGTGAGGAGGTGGTCATCGACCAGGGGTCGGTGCTGGAGGGGGTCAGGGCCACCATCTCCATACCGGGGATTTTTACCGTGGCCAAGCGGCAGGGACGCTACCTGGTGGACGGGGGGCTGGTGAACCCGGTGCCGGTAAGCGTGCTCAAGAAGATGGGCGCCGACTTTATCATCGCCGTAAACGTCATGCCCGACGTGGGCGCCAGCGCCCGCCATCAGAAGAAGGACAAGAAGGGGCCAAAGGAGCCCAATATCTTTAACGTTATCCTGCAGTCCCTCTACATCGGAACTTATATCATCGCCAAAGCCTCCACCAAAGGCGCCGACGTCATCATCAGCCCCGATACCACCGTAATTCACCCCGGTGACTTCCACCGCGCCCGTGAGTGCATCGAGCAGGGGGAGATAGCCGCCCGTGAGGCTATGCCCGAGCTCAAGCGGAAATTGAGCCAAGCATAGGGCTGTGATACAATAATTGTCCAAGAATAAAAACGGAAGGGGGAAGCAAAATGCCAGCAGCATGTGGTCTAGCCTGTGAAGTCTGTGGTGCCTTAGCCTCCGGGAGTTGTTTCATAGGAGGCTGTGTAGCCGGAACCGACCCTAAAGCTCCGGAAAAGTTGGAGAAGTTCAAAGCAGCAACGGGACAGTCCTGTTCAATACTGGAGTGTGCCATAAACAAGAAGGAGGGTTACTGCCTGAGTTGCGCTGAATTCCCCTGTGACGTTCATTATAAGCAGGAGCTTTACAGTATAAAAACTCTCGACATGATAAAGGCAATAAGAGAACAGAGGCAAAATAAATAGGCCATCCTCGGGTGGCTGTATTCAATTTGAGACCACGGAGGGGTCGCATAGTGGTCTAGTGCGGGCGCCTGCTAAGCGCTTACCCTGGTAACTCGGGGTCGAGGGTTCGAATCCCTCCCCCTCCGCCATAAAAACTATGAGCAAGGTTGACGACTATATAAATAAGCAGCCTTCACCCCAGAAGGAAATCTGCCAGAGCTTGAGGGAGCTTATCCTCAAGACTATCCCCGGGGTGAAAGAAGAAATGATGTGGGGCGTCCCCGTCTTTGCCGGCGGCAAGTTCTACATCGGAGCGCTCAAAGACAAAGTTAATTTGGGGTTCGCCATCAAGGGGCTGACTAAAGAAGAGATAGCCCTTTTCGAGGGCGGCGGCAAAACGATGCGGCACATCAAGGTCTACACCGGGGAAGATATCGACGAAGAGAGAATAAGCGGGCTTTTAAAACTGGTCGATAAAAAAGCCAGCTGCTGAAAAGAACCTCGTCATATCAACACTATCCCCTGTACTAATCGAACGGAGTTATGCCTAAATATCATATCTGGACCATCGGCTGCCAGATGAATAAAGCCGAGTCGGAAAGGCTGGGCAGCTATTTCGAGAAGCTGGGCTACCAAGCCAGCGCCAACGCCAACGAAGCCGAGCTGGTGGTGCTCAACAGCTGCGTGGTGCGCCAGAGTGCCGAAGACCGCGTGGTCAACAAGCTCGATAACCTCAAGGCGCTAAAGAAGGCGCGCCCCGATATGACGCTGGCCGTTACCGGTTGCCTGGTAAACGCCGATACCAAAAACCTGGCAAAACGCTTCCCCCAGGTAGATTACTTCTTCAGGCCCGGCGACTATCCCCAGTGGTTGGCAGGCCCCAGTGAACCGCCGCTACCCGAAAAACCGAATGTCGCCGCCTACGTGCCCATTATCCAGGGGTGCGATAATTTCTGCAGCTACTGCATCGTCCCCTACCGCCGCGGAAGAGAGAGGAGCCGAACGGTAGCCGAAATCGTAAACGTGGTCAAGGAGCTGGTAAATCGTGGCACCAAAGAGGTTACCCTGCTGGGACAGAACGTGGACTCCTACGGGCACGACCTGCCCGGAAAGCCAGAGCTGGCCGATTTATTACACGAGCTGAACGAGATGGAAGGGCTTTTACGAATTCGTTTTTTGACCAACCACCCCAAGGACATGAGCCCGAAGCTGATTGAGGCGGTGGCGGCGCTGGACAAGGTCTGCGAGCAGCTTACCCTGCCCGTCCAGTCGGGGAGCAACGCTGTCCTAAAGGCAATGAAGCGGGGCTATAGCGCCGAGCACTACCGAAAGCTGGTCAGCCAGATAAGGACTATAATACCCGAAATCGCCCTGAGCACCGATATCCTGCTCGGCTTTCCCGCGGAGACGGAAGCCGAATTCCAGGAGACGGCCGACTTGCTATCCGAGCTAAATTTTGATACAGTCCATATAGCCGCTTATTCGCCGCGGCCGGGGACCTTCGCCGCCAGGGAACTGGACGACAATATCCCCCCCACCGAAAAGAAGCGGCGCTTAGAGCACATCGAGCGGCTACAGGAGGCAATCGCCACTGCCATCAACGCCCGTCTCAAGGGCAAAGTGGTCGAGGTGCTGGTGGAAGGGGAAAAGAAGGGGAGGTGGTTTGGGCGCACGCGGAGCGATAAACTGGTATTCTTCAACGACAGCCGCGACTGTCGGGGAAAACTAATAAAAATAAAAGTCGAAAAAACAAGCCCCTGGTCACTCCAGGGCAGTGTTGAAGGTTAAATTATATAGGAGGCAAAATGAAGCGGTCTAAGATTCTGGGCTTAGTGTTAATTGTCGCCGTGCTCGCCACCATGGCGCTGCTGGGCGGCTGTTATCCCGCCGACGGTGAAGGCGGCGGCACCAGCAGCACCATCTACATGATTGTCTTTTTAAGCGACAGAAAGAGCACCAGCATATGATGGAGGAGTTGAGGAAGGGAGACCGGGTGATTACCGCGGGCGGTATCTACGGCGTGATTGAAAGCGTCAGCGAGGATACTATCGTCATCAAGGTGGAATCAGGAGCGACGCTGAGGCTGGCCAAGGGCAGCGTTGCCCTCAAGCGAGAGCAATAGCATTTTTATCCCGCTGGCTTATGACGAGCCAGCCCGTGAGCGGCCAGCAAGCGCTCGTCGGCTAAAAGCTGGTGGGTATCGCCATCGGCGACCACTTGGCCACCATCAAGAATGATTGCCCTCGGGCAGAGCGCCTCGACCAGCTCCAGGTCGTGAGAGGCGATGACCTTGGTTATCTCCAACCCCTTGAGCAACTCAATGAGTGACCACTTGCTGCCCGGGTCGAGGTTGCTGGTCGGTTCGTCAATGACCAGCACCTCGGGATTCATAGCTAGTACCGTAGCTATGGCAATGCGTTTCTTTTCGCCCAGGCTGAGGTGGTGGGGCGAACGCTTTTCGTAGCCCCTCATCCCCACCCAGGCTAATGATTTAGTTACTATTTGGCGGACTTTGGCCTCGTCATAGCCCATATTGAGAGGCCCGAAGGCGATATCGTCAAAAACCGTAGGGGAGAAGAGCTGGTCGTCGGGGTTCTGGAAGACCAGCCCTACCCTACCCCGCACCCACCTGAGGTTTTTATCGTTGACCACCCTGCCCATTACCCTGACCGCGCCGTTGCTGTGGAGGATACCGTTGAAGTGCAAGAGCAGCGTCGACTTGCCAGCGCCGTTGGGGCCGATGAGAGCCACCGTTTCCCCCCGGTGCACGGCCAGGCTGACGCATTTAAGCGCCGACTGGCCGTCGGGGTAGCCGAAGCTGAGGTTATCGACCTTTATTATCTCTTCCACATATCTCCTTACAGATACCACAGGTTTAACACTATCGCCGAGGCCAGCACCAGGCCCAGAATAACGACGAACAATAGGTCCCGCTGGCCGAAAACGGGTTTTTCCAGCGTCCGGGTCTGCCCGTCGAAGCCGCGCGCCATCATGGCGGCGTAGACCCTCTCGCCGCGCTCGTAACTGCGGATAAAGAGGGTACCGATCATGTTACCCACGGTGCGTATTTGCCTCAAGCGCCCGCCGCCCAGGTTGCGGCTGTCCCTGGCCTGCTTCATGCGCATCACCTCGTCGACGAGGACGAAGATATAGCGGTACATAAAGGAAAGAATCATCACCATGATGCGGGGCAGACGTAGCTGTTCCATACCCTTAAGCAGGTGGGAGAAGCGGGTGGTGGCGGTGAGCAGAATCAGGCTGAGTATGGAGAGCCAGGCCTTGGCCAGGATATTCAAGAATACCTGAATGCCGCTGTGGGTGACGGTGACCTCCCAGAACCAGATGTTGTAGCTGCCGGCTACCTCCCCCTCTTTAAAGAAGGGAATAAAGATGGCAATGAGGACGACGAAGGGGATGATTACCAGCGAGCGCTTGAGGACATAGAGGATGGGCACCCGCGATATAATAATCAGGGTCGCCACCATGACAAAGTAGAGGGCGAAGGCCGGCCACTGGCTCGCCGGTGTGAGCACCACCACCAATATGAAGGCCAGGGTGGTAATCAGCTTGGTGCGCGGGTCGAGCCGATGGATGAGGCTGTTTCCCTCGCTGTACTGGTCGAGAAAGCTATGTTTCACGCCGTCTGCCTCTTTCTCAATGTTATCAGCCAGGCCACCCCGTAGGCGGCGCCGAAGAGGACCAGGGTGCCGACCACCCCGGCCAAAATCGTCGCCAGGGCTTCGTTTTCGATGCCGGGAAAGACGTAGTCGGCGATAATCTGGTAGGGGGAGTCCTGCCCCAGCCCGAGAAAGCCCTCGTCCTCAGCCACCCTTTCCAGCCCGTCGGGCGAGGACGACGCCAGCGGCGCCAGGCAGGCCACCGCCAGACAAATAGCCAGTGCAATCAGCCACCACTTTGATTTCATATTTTTAACCCCCGTTTATTAAGCACGTTTTAGCTGCAAAAGGTCGGCTCTGGTGGCCATCACCAGGACGAGCACCGCCCCGGTAATCAGCCCCTCGCCGATTCCGATAAGGGCGTGAACGCCCGCCATGGCTGGTAAGACCACCGCGAATGGGGATGAGCCCGAGAGCGCCAGCTCGATGGCGCAAAAGATGGAAGCTAGGAACACCGAGAACCAGGCGGCGACGAAGCCGCCGATTAGGGCGCCCCGGCGGTTGGCACCCGCCAGCCAGTTTATCAGCTTATAGACATAGTAAGCGCTGAAGCTGGCGACGATGCCCATGTTGAAGATGTTAGCCCCCAGCGCCAGCAGCCCGCCGTCCTGAAAGATGAGCGACTGAGCGATGAGCACACAGCTCATTATTAAGACCGCCGCCCAGGGGCCGAGCAGTATCGCCGCCAGGGCCGCGCCGATAACGTGCCCCGAGGTGCCGCCGGCGACGGGGAAGTTGAGCATCTGGGCTGCGAAGATGAAGGCGGCCAGTATGCCCATCATGGGCACCTGCTTTTCCTTCAGCTTTTTGCCCACTATCCTGACCGCACCGCCGATACCGCCCGCCGAAACGGCCGCGGTGGTCGCCACCGTGGCTGCGTTGAGGAAACCGTCCGGAATGTGCATTCTGCTCCCCTTTCAATTATATGCAATTGCAACTAGATGCAATAACAGCTCAAAAAAATTTATTCCTTACACTTGTCGCAGCGCCCGAAGATAGCCAGGTGCCTCAGGTCGGCCCTGAAGCCGTATTCCCTGAGTAGGTCCTCTTTGAGCGGGGTGAGCACGGTTTCGTCGAGGTCGGTTATGCTGCCGCACTCCTGGCAGACGAGGTGATGATGGTGGCCCTTGCCCACCGGGTGGTAGCGCACCCTGCCCTCGCCGAAGTCGGTCTCGGTGACCAGCACCAGCTTTTTGAGCAGTTCCAGGGTGCGATAGACCGTCGAGATGTTGACGTGGGGGTACTTCGCCATTACCTGGGCGTAGATTTCCTCGGCGCTGATGTGGCCGTCGCTGTGCTCAATGGCGGCGATGGCCATCAGCCGCTGGGGGGTAAGCCGATAGCCCTCCTCGGTCAGCTTTTTGACGATATCTCCGGAATGGGAATGAGTCATTGCGCAGGGTATTATAACAGAGCTTTCGGCTTATTGCAAGGTTTTGCAATTACGAATATTTGCGATTAACGCCGTTCGTGGCTGTCGAGCATGATTGTCACCGGGCCGTCGTTGTGGATTTCGACCTGCATGTACTGCTGGAAGCGGCCCGTTTGCACTTTGAGCCCGCTGGCTTTGGCCTCTTGAACGAAGTGCTCGAATAACTCCGAAGCCTGTTGGGGCGGGGCGGCTTCGGTAAAGCTGGGGCGGCGTCCCTTTCTGGCGTCGGCAAGCAGCGTGAACTGGCTCACCAGCAACAGCTCGGCCTTGATATCTAAAGCGGAGAGATTGAACCTCTCCTCTTTATCGGCAAAGATGCGCAGATTGACTATCTTAGATGCCAGGTAATCAGCGTCTTGGGGGCTGTCACCCTCGGCGACGCCGACAAAGACCACCAGCCCCCGCCCTATCCTGCCCACCACCTCACCATCTATAGTGACCGAGGCGCTGGTGACTCTTTGCAGGAGGGCTTTCACTTCTTATCTTTTTCCTTGCCCCCGTCGCCCGATTTGAACTCGCCCTTGCCCATGTCGGGGGGCTTTTTACGGTTGTCGGTGATGTAGAACCCACTCCCCTTGAAGATAACGGGGGCGGGGTGGAAGACGCGGCGCAGCCTGCCCCCGCACTGGGGGCATTTAGCTATGGGCTTGGCGTCAAAGTTCTGCTTCTTCTCAAAGCGGTGATGGCAGGCATCACACTCATACTCATAGGTAGGCATATATTAACCTCATGGGTGTATTCTTAGTTATTTTAACTTAATCGGGCACTTCAAGGCAAAATTTTAGCCGCCTCTATGGCCTCGCCGACGATAAAGAGCGAGCCCGCCAGGCAGACCAGGTCCTTTTCCCCAGCCATCGAGAGTGCCTGGGATAGCGCCGAGGGCACGTCGGTGGCGATGCGGGCTTTCATACCGTGGCGGGTGAACTCGGCAGCTAAGGGCGCGGGGGCCATGGCCCGGGGGTGGCGGGAGCGGGTGACGATGACCCGGTCGAAGAGGGGGGCCAGCTCATTTATGACGCCCTTGATGTTCTTATCGTCCGAAGCCCCCATGACCAAGATGGCTCGCTCGAAGTCGAAGTATTGCCTGAGGGATTTTTTGAGACTGCGGGCGGCGTCGATATTATGAGCGCCGTCAAGGACCAAGGGGGGACGGCGGCGCAGCACCTGAAAGCGCCCGGGCCACTCGATTTTAGAGAAACCTTTGGCTATCTCATCGGCGGGGATATCAAAACCCTTTTCGGTTAAGACCTCCAAAGCGGCCAGGGCGGTGGCGGCATTTTGCAACTGGTGCTCGCCGAGAATGGGAATAGAAAGCTGGTAGTCGCCCTTTCGGCCCTTGACCTCGAATCGCTGGCCTTCCAGGTCGGAGCTTAAGCTCCGCCAGCTAACGTCTTCGCCGACTTTTATCAGCTTTGCCCCGCGCTCGGCGCAGGTCTTCTCGATAACCTTCTCCGCCTCGGGGGGCTGGGGGGAGATGACCACGGTGGTATGGGGCTTGATGATGCCGCACTTTTCGGCGGTAATTTGAACAATGGTATCGCCCAGGACGTCGGTATGGTCGAGGCCGATGGTGGTGATAATGGCCACCAGGGGGGTTATGACGCTGGTGGCGTCGAACTTGCCCCCCATCCCCACCTCCAGCACCTGGAACTTGACGCCCTTTTTGCCGAAATAGGCGAAGGCCATACAGGTAAGGAGCTCGAAGGTGGTCAGCTCGCCGTAGCTCGCCCGTTTATTGACCTCTTCCACGTAGGGCCTGAGCTCGGTGACCAGCTCGGCCAGCCCGTCTTCAGAAATCATCTCGCCGTCCACCCTGATTCTCTCCCGCCAGCTGTGGAGGTGGGGGGAGGTATAAAGCCCGGTGGGGTAGCCGGCGGCGGCAAGCGCATAGGCCATCATGATGGCCACGCTGCCCTTGCCGTTGGTACCGGTGATGTGCACCGAGCCCGCCTTCTTGTGGGGATCGCCCAAGGTGGATAAAAGCTCGTCGACACGGCGCAGGTCGTAGAAGGCGGGGTCGTGGGGCATGCCTATCTTCTCGTAGTCGGTGTAGCCGTTGATGTAGTCCAGGGCCTATCAACGCAGGGGGATAAAGCGGTGAATTTCAACGAGAAACTTAAGAACGCCATGAAGATGAACCAGAGCCTGCTCTGCATCGGGCTCGACCCCGACCTGGAGCTGATGCGGGAGGGGATGGCCGTCTCCAAATTCAACAAGACCATTATCAACGCGACCGCCGACCTGGTCTGCGCCTACAAGCTCAACCTCGCCTTTTACGAAGCGCTGGACAAGGGTATGGAGAGCCTGAAGCGCACCATCAAGGCCATACCCAAAAACATCCCCATCATCGGCGATTGCAAGCGGGGCGATATAGGCAACACCTCCAAGGCCTACGCCAAGGCCATGTTTTCCCTGCACGGCTTCGATGCCGTTACCGTGAACCCCTACATGGGATTTGATTCCATTGAGCCCTTTATCGACTACTGGGAGAAGGGGGTCTTTATCCTCTGTCGCACCTCGAACCCCGGCGGCGCCGACTTCCAGAACCTGGCATTCGGCCTGGAAGGCAAGCAGGTGCCCCTCTTCGAAATCGTCGCCCTCAAGGCCGAGCAGTGGAACAAGAAGGGCAAGGGGCATAACATCGGGCTGGTGGTGGGCGCCACCAACCCCGAAGAGCTGAAGTTGATAAGACACAACCACCCCAAGATGCTGCTACTCATACCCGGTATCGGCGCCCAGGGTGGAGATTTGGCCGCCGCCGTCCAGAACGGGGTCGATAGCTGGGGAGGGGGAGCGATATTCACCTCTTCGCGGCAGATAATCTACGCCTCAAAGAGAAGGGATTTCGCCCAGGCCGCCCGTCAGGTGGCCCTGTCGCTACGGGACGAGATTAAGCACCTAGCCAGCAAGCGCAAAAAATAAAGCTCAACTTAACACGGAGTTTCACATGGTTATGGAGATAAGGCTGGGGGATGTCGTGCGCCTCAAAAAGCCACACCCCTGCGGCAGCGACCAGTGGCGGGTGGTGAGGCTGGGGGCGGATATCGGCATCAGGTGCCTGGGCTGCCAGCGCCGTGTGCTGCTGGCGCGGTCCGTCTTCGAGAGGCGGGTTAAAGAATTTATCTCCAGGGGCGGAGAGGATTAATAATGGGGTACAAAGGGGGCAAAAATGAGAATGCGTTATATTGGCAAAACGGGTATCCAGGTCTCCGAGCTCTGCTTGGGGACGATGACCTTCGGGGGGCGGGGCTACTTTAAGAACGTCGGCGACTTGGGGATTAAGGAGGCCACCAAGCTGGTGGATATCTCGCTGGAGGCGGGGATAAACTTCTTCGATACCGCCGACGTCTATTCTCGCGGGCTCTCCGAGGAGCTGCTGGGCAAGGCGCTGGGCAAACGAAGAAAGGACATTATCCTGGCCACCAAGGTGCGTGGCAAGATGGGGCCTGGGGTCAACGATGTCGGGCTTTCAAGGCATCATATCATCGAGGCGTGTAATGCCAGCCTGAAGCGGCTGGGCACCGATTACATCGACCTTTACCAGGTGCATAACTTCGACCCCGACACGCCGCTGGAGGAGACGATGCGGGCGCTTGACGACCTGGTACGCCAGGGAAAGGTGCGCTATATCGGCTGTTCCAATTACTCGGGCTGGCAGCTGATGAAGGCGTTGGCCATCTCCGATAAGCGCGGCTGGGAGAAGTTCGTTACGCTGCAGGCCCTATACTCATTGCTGGCGCGCGACCTGGAAAACGAGATGGTGCCGCTATGCCTGGACCAGGGGCTGGGCATCCTGGTCTGGAGCCCACTTAGCGGCGGCTTCTTAAGCGGCAAATACCGGCGAGGTAAGCCCCAGCCCAAGGGCACGCGCTTAAGTGGGTCGGAGCCGAGGTTCCTGCCCCTCGACGAGGAAAAGGGGTTCGATATTATCGACGAGCTGGGAAAAATCGCCAGGGTGCACAACGGCACCATCGCCCAGGCGGCGCTCAACTACCTGCTGGCCAAGGATGGGGTCAGTTCCGTTATCATCGGCGCACGGACGCCGGAACAGCTGGCCGATAACCTGAAAACAACCGACTGGGAAATGAGCGCCGAAGAGGTGGGGCGGCTGCCAATATAACCCGGTTGCGCTATAATAGAGGCGTATGGCACGCCGTATCATGCATATCGACCTCGACGCCTTCTTCGTCTCCGTGGAGCAGGTAGCCGACCCCAGCCTCAGGGGCAAACCCGTCGTCGTCGGGGGGCACCCAAAGGGGCGGGGGGTGGTCGCCGCCGCCTCTTACGAAGCACGAGCCTTCGGGCTCCACTCAGGCATGCCCCTGATAACCGCCAGCCGACTCTGCCCACAGGCTATCTTCATACAGGGGAGCTTCTCCAAATATCGCGAGGCTTCAAAGAAATTCATGGCCATATTGGCCGACTTTTCTCCTTATCTTGAGCCGATGGGGCTCGACGAAGCCTATCTGGACGCCACCGGTTTCGAGTCCATCCACGGCTCGGTTCATGCGATGGCACTAAAGATAAAGCAGAGGATTAGAAAAGAACTGGGCATAAACGCCTCTATCGGCATCGCCAGCGGTAAGGTTATTGCCAAGGTCGCCTCCGGGTTGAGTAAGCCCGACGGGCTATTAGAGGTGGAGGTAGGCAAAGAGGCTGAATTCTTAGCGCCGCTGCCCATCGCCAAGATGCCGGGAATAGGTGGGAAAACAGAACCAAAATTAAAGAGCCTGGGAATAGATACCATAGGCAAACTATCCACCATGCCCCTAAAAGCCCTAAAAAGCCATTTTGGCGCGTCTGGTGAGATTCTACACCGCTTCGCCAGCGGCATTGACGATAGGGAGGTCGAGCCGCCAGCGGCCGCCAAATCCACCAGCCGTGAGACCACCTTTTCCCGGGATACTAAAGACCCCAAAGTGCTGGAATCGACGCTGCGCTACCTGGGAGAGAGGGTGGGCGCCGATCTGCGTTCAAAGAACAAGCGGGCGCGCTGCGTAACCCTGAAGCTGCGATATAGCGACTTTGGCACCATCACCCGCCGCAAAACCCTGAGCCAGAGCACGGACAGCGACCAGACCATATTTGAGACGGGGCAGGGGCTACTCAAAAAAGAGCTTAGCGGGGAAAAGCGGGCGGTACGCCTCATTGGCATCGGGGTCGCCGAGCTGGTGGAAGCGGGGCGCCAGCTGGATATGATGGACGGCTCCGCCCAGCGGCAGGAGCAGCTGAATAAAGCCATCGACCGCATCCGTAAGAAATACGGCTTCACCGCCATCCAGACGGGGCGAACATTGAAGCTCAAGGATATCTTTGCCGAGGGTGGCGAGGGCTATACGTTAAACACGCCGAGCCTTTCGCGCTAAAAATTGACAGCCCTCCTCACTTTAATATATGCTCAACAGGATTCCCTTTTGATGAGAGAACTAAGCGCGTGGCCGTAAGCGTCGAAGCGGAAAGATACCCCCGATACCGCTGGGTTATCCTGGGCATAGCCTGGCTAACGCTGTTATGCCTCTACTGGTCCTGGTTTCTGGTGCCGTCGCTGGCTTCCCGCCTTACCCTCGACCTGAACTTAAGCCACATGCAGTACACCCTGATATTCACCGCGCCCGTCATGATGTGTATCTGGTGCGCTATCACCGCTGGTGCCGCCGCCGACCGCTTCGGCATCAGGCGGGTGGTGGCCATAGCCGCCTTCCTGGGCGGGGCGGGGAGCCTGGCCCGCGCCTTCGCCCCCAACTTCGAGGTCATGTTCATCATGATGTGTCTGATAGGCATGGCCGCCTACGGGTCGATGTCCAACCTTCCCAAGCTGGTGGCTATCTGGTTCTCGCCCCGGCAGTCCGGGTTTGCCGCCGGCATCTATACGATGTCCATCGGCCTCGGGCTGAGCCTGGGGCTGTTTACCGCCCCCCTCTTCAAAGACTGGCAGACGGCTTTTACGGTTGTCGGCATAATCACGCTGGTAGCCGCTTGCCTATGGGTGTTGCTGGCCCGGAACGCCCCCAAGGGAGTAAAGATAAAGATGCCGCCCATGATTTCGGGGATCAAGAAGGGACTGCACAGCCGCAACATCCTGCTGGTCTGCGCGATATATTTCCTTTTTATGGGGATGTTCACTTCGTTTTCGGGGAACTTTCCCGAAGCACTGGAGCTAATTCATAACATCAGCCCGGCCACGGCGGGGGCCATCACCGCTCTGCTTACCAGCGGCGGAGTTGTGGGCAACCTGCTGATTCCCTCCCTCTCCGACAGGCTGGGACTGAGGAAGCCCTTTATCTACGCCGCCGCCATTATCATCCCGATATGCCTCTTCTTTGCCTGGCAGCTAGCCCCTGGTGCGGCCACCTGGGTACTGGTCTTCGTGGCGGGCCTGGGCGTGGGCACAATGCCGCCGATAATATTGACCCTGCCACTGGAGCTGCCCGAAATCGGCCACGAGCACGTGGGCGGCGCCACCGGACTGATGCTATCGGCGCATTCTATAGGGGGCGTTATTATACCGCTGTTTATAATCTCACCCATCATGGCCGCCGCCACCGAGCAGGCCTATGACATCGGCTTTTTGGTGATGATGCTAATGCTCGCCGCCGCCATAATCCCCGCGCTGTTCTTAAGGGAGACGGGGCGGAGGGGGAGGGGGTAAGGTTTCTATTCAAACCTAGCCTATCAACCCCAAAAGCCAGTGTCCCAAAGCTGCGAAAATTCCTGCAAGAGAAGCGGCGGCAAAGGTCAACGCTAACCAGCTCTTCTGTGTAGTATGGAATGCATACACCGTTCGATAATTCATTGGTTCTGATGAAACGAGATCCGTTGGTATGACAAGTAAAGTGTCTCCTGTATAGCCAAGAAATATATTACCTATTACGAAATCAACGGGCTTCCCTATCTGTAAAGAGGAAACATCCAGCTGGCCACCCATATAATCACTAATACCAAATCTCACGAACCATCTAATGGCCCGATTCTGGGCAGACGAGTCTAATTTAGTAACCGTTAGAATAAATTTGGGTGCGGACGCTTGCCAATATGGCCAAAAATCAAAGGTGAGACGACACCATCGTGGTGATGGTTTGGCCGTAAATCGGTATCCCTTTATCTCTTTCTGTATCTCGGTTATATCCTGGCTGACCTCGACGATGCCCAGGTAGTTGCCCGCCTTATCCTTGACCGGGAAATAGCGGATATAGACCTTCTGCCCCTTAAGGTCAATCCAGAACTTGGCCATCTTTCTCTCGCCACTCTTCAGGTCGGCGACGACCTCGTTCACCTTGTCAATACTCTGCTTGGGGTGGCAGTTTTGCACCTTGAGGCCGATTATGGCCGGCGTGCGGCGGAAGATGCGGTCGTCGTGTCGGCTGTAGTAGCGGACGGTATCGTCTTTATCGACGAAGGTTATATCCACGGGCAGGGCGTCAAAGATAGCTTCGATTGTCTCCGCTGAGATTTTTTCCAGCATAGCTCACCCCCTATTTTCGTTAAGCTAATTATACACTGTTCTCATCCAGCAGAACTAGTGTTATAATAGAACAAACTATTTTGGGGAGTGACGGCTTAGATGGGTGACCAGTTTATGGATAAGGGGCTCTGGATATTAATCGCCGCTGTTGTCGGCGCTGTCCTCTTCTTCCTTTTGTGGCGCTGGTCGCCCTGGATTGTAAGAAAGCTGGCGCCCGATCAGCTTGAAGAGCAAAGGGACAGGGTGAGAATGACGGTCAGGCTGGTAATCGCCATTATCGGCGGTATTATCCTGGCCCTCGGCGTAGCCGCCGTGGCCGTCACCTTCTACGACGTGGATATCGGCCCGACCTGGGAGGCCATAGGCGACTGGTTCTTGGCGCACGGCATCCGTATCTTCGCCATCCTCCTGGTGGGGTGGTTTATTTATAAAATAATCGGCATGATAATGCCAGTTTTCATCAGGCGCTACGTCACCCAGAAAAGCAAGCGGCGCCGCACCAAGGGGTACATACAGCAGCGGGCAAAAACACTGGGCAGAGTCGTCACCCAAGCGGTGGGCATATTTCTACTCACTATCGCTTTCTTCATGATTCTCTCCGAGCTGGAGGTGGATATTACCCCGCTGCTCGCCGGCGCCGGCGTGGCCGGCATCGCTATCGGCTTCGCCGCCCAGAACTCGATAAGGGACTTCATCGGCGGCTTCGTCATTATGATGGAAGACCACTACAACATCGGCGATGTGGTTAAGGTCGCCGACATCACCGGCGAGGTGGAGGAGTTGGGGCTGCGGCGGACCGTGCTCAGGGACCTCAAGGGGATCTTGCACGTTATCCCCAACGGCGAAATAAGGGTTTCCTCCAACTACACCCGCTCGATTTCTTCGAGGTCGGCGTCGCCTATAAAGAGGACCTCGACCGGGTAATGGCCATCGTTAAGAGAACCTGGGAGGAGATGGCCAAAGACCCCGCGTGGAAAGATAAAATAATCTCGGAAACGCCCTGGATGCTGCGGGTAGAGGAATTCGGCGACTCGGGCATTATTATCCGGGCCGTCGGCGACACCAGGCCGATGCAACAGTGGCCTGTCTTAGGGGAACTGAGGCGGAGAATAAAGATAGCCTTCGATAATGAAGGTGTTGAAATTCCCTGGCCGCACATCAAGCTCTATTATGGCGAGGAAAAGAAGGCGGCGCCACCCCAGCCACTCAAACCACCCAAGCCAACCCTACCACACCCCCGCCCCCGGACTCCCAAGACGGGCCGGGGCGGCGAAGGCGGCGAAGGCGGTGAAGGCGGGGGCTATTAGGGGTTAGTCCTTGCCTCCCTAATTCATACCCAACCACCCCAGGTTGTTATTCCCACACCTACCCGCCCTATAAACGTTTTTCTAAGGGGCTTTGCCCCCTTAAAATCCCCCATAGGGATTAGATTTCTATTCTCTGTGGTGGGGTGGAGGGAACCCTTACAGGAGGGTATAAAGGAGTTACACCCCATCTAGGGTGGGTATTGGGTGGGACAGAAAAACGTACGCCAAACAAGGTTGGGTGAGGGGTAAAGCCCCTCCGCTTGTCTTCCCCCAAACTAAAAGCTATAATGGACGCTATCTAGCAAGGAGCCGAGCCAATGCCATCATACGCCTATATAAATAAGCAGTTCGTCCCCCTGGCCGAGGCCAAGCTGGGGGTGATGACCAACTTCCTCCACTACGGCACCGCCGTCTTCGAGGGCATCAGGGGCAACTGGAACGCCGAGCAGAAACAGATCTATATCTTCCGCCTCAAAGATCACTACGAGCGGCTGGAGAACGGTTGCCGCGTTCTCAAGATTGACCTGCCCCACAGCGTTGACGAGCTATGCCAGCTAACGGTTAAGCTGGTGGAGATGTGCCGTTTTGAAGAGGATGTTTATATCCGCCCGCTGGCTTACAAAAGCTCGGAGTCGCTAGGCGTGCGCCTTCACGACCTGGAGAGCGATTTCCTGGTCTTCGCCTTCCCCTGGGGGCCCTACCTGGACATGGATAAAGTAAGGTGCGGCATCTCTTCCTGGCGTCGGCCCGACTATAACGTAATCCCACCCAGCGTCAAGATTTGCGGGCTCTACGTCAATAATGCCTTTGCCCGGACTGAGGTCAACGAGAAGGGCTTTGATGAAGCCATCATGCTCACCCCGGACGGTCATGTCTCGGAGGGCAGCGGCGAGAACCTGTTCCTGGTGACTAAGGGCAAACTGGTCACGCCCGCCGTCGACAACCACATCCTGAAAGGGATCACCCGTGATACGGCCATAAAGCTGGCTAAAGATGAGCTGGGTATGGAGACCGTGGAGAGGCCGATTGAGCTGGAAGAGCTTTTCCGTGCCGAGGAGTGTTTCCTCACCGGCACCGCCGCCCACATCACCCCCGTAGCCGAGGTGGACGGCCGCAAGATAGGCGGCGGGGAAATCGGCGGGGTGACCAAGAAGCTACAGAAGCTCTACCATGAGGTGATACGGGGCGATAATCCCAAATACCTCGACTGGTGCACGCCTGTCTATAAAAAGTAACTACTGCTGGGTCACGCCCTTTTTAGGGGCGCTCTCCCCCCGCAGCGACTTGAGCAGGCAGATTACCTGGCAGCTTTCTTCCAGAGTGGCGGTGTAGTTGTGGGCTTCTTCCAGGAGTTGGCCGATGGCGAAGGTGCCGTGGCCGTGAACCAGCACTGCCCGACTTGACTTAAGCGCCCGGGCTATTTCTTCGCCAAAGCTACCGGGTTTTACCTTCTGGTCCCAGCCCAGCACGGGCACCCTTTCCATTATGGACTGGCCCTCGGTATCGATGGGTACAATCTCTTTTTCGGTAAGCGAGAGGGCGACGGCGTGGGGGGGGTGGGCGTGAACGATAGCCTGTGCCGGGGTTTCCCGATAGATGGCTCGGTGGACAGGCAGTTCCACCGACGCCAGCGGGGTGTTGCGGTCGTTTTTTTTTAAGCCGGTTTCAATGAGGTCGTTTTCATCAACACAGTTCAAGCGGCTACCGCGGCGGGTAATAATGATGCGCTCCCCCAGCCTGATGCTTAGGTTTCCGCTATGGGAGGAGACCAGCCCCTTGGTGAAAAGGTCACGGCCCACCGTCTGAAACTGAGATAGAATCATGCTTCCTCGCTAGTTTTTCTCTCGGAGCATAAACCTCTTTAGCCCTCTGAGTCAAGTTTTTCCGGGGATTTTTCCGCTTTCTTGGTCTTGGCTTTAGTCGCCTTTGCCTTTGGCTTGGCCTCTTTGGTCTTCGGTTTAGCCTTGGTCGCCTTGGGTTTGGCTTTGGCCTTGGCTTCCGCCGCTTTAGTCTTGGGTTTAGCCTTGGCCTTCGGCTTGGCTTTCGCTTTGGGCTTGGCCCTCGTCGGGGCTGGTGTCGGCGCCAGTGCCTGTAGCTGGTTGAACTTCTTCATCAGTCGTGACTTGCGGCGGGCGGCATTATTGGGGTGAATAACCCCCTTCTCGGCGGCTTTATCCAGAGAGTTAATAGCCACCGCCACCGCTTCCTGGGCGGCACTGACATCGCCCATGAAAATAAGCCTCTCCGCCTTGGTGATGTTGGTCTTGCACATGGTGCGCGCCGACTTGTTGCGCAGCCTCTTTCTTTCCGTTGCCCGTACCCTTTTTTCCGCTGATTTGATGTTTGGCAATCTCTTCCTCCTTGAGCTCTAGGTTTTTGGCTTGGTGGTGGCTTCGTCACCGATGCGGGAAACACCAATCACCCCTCGAATACCATCGATTTTAGCCATGAGCCGGCTTAACTGGGCCAGGTCCTTGGCCTGCAGGGTAAAGTTCTGCGCCACCTTGTTGCTATCCTGGGGGTTTAAGGCCATCGAGGTAATGTTAACCCCCTCCTCAGCCACAATGGTGGTTATATCCCGGATGAGCCCGACCCGGTCCCAGGCTTCGACCAATATATTGACCGGAAACAGGGAATCGGTCGGCTCCCACTCCACGGCGATGAGCCGCTCCTTCTCATCCTCGTGGACTACATTGTAACAGTCTTTGCGGTGAATAGTCACCCCTCGGCTACGGGTGACGTAGCCAATAATGCTGTCGCCAGGCACCGGATGACAGCAGCGGGCGAGGTGAGTGACTAAATTATCCACCCCCAGCACCCTTATCGCCGACTTGGGGGGCTTGGGTGGGGCGGCTTCTGGCTTGGCCGGAGGGGGCTGCTCGGCGGAGAGTTTCACGGCGATCTGGTGGGTGGAAACGCCACCGTAGCCAATAGCCGCCAGGAAGTCGTCGAGGCTGTCGTAGTTGAACATCTTGGCCAGCGCTTCGCGTTCGGCGGGCCTAATCCCTAAGTGGCGCATCTCCTTTTCCAGGAGCTCCCGGCCGCGCTCAATGTTCTCCGCCCGCTCCTGGCGGCTGAACCACTGGCGTATCTTGGTGCGGGCGTGGGAGGTCTTGGTGTAGTTGAGATGGGGGTTGAGCCAGTCGCGGCTGGGGCCCTTTTCCCCCTTGGCGGCGATGCCGAGCTGGTAGTTGAGGGGCACCAGCTTACCGTTAACCTTAGCCCCGGTGCAGCGGTTGCCCAGCTCGGTGTGGACGCGATAGGCAAAGTCGAGGGGGGTCGCCCCCTTGGGCAGGTCTATTATCTCCCCTTTTGGGGTATAAACAAAGACTTGGTCGATAAAGATATCGGTCTTGACCGATTCCAGAAACTCCTCGGCGCCGCTGAGCTCGCGGTGCCATTCGACGAGCTGGCGCAACCAAGATATGCGCTCCTCGAAGTGGAGTTCTTTTTCCTCGCCCTCTTTATAGCGCCAGTGGGCGGCCACGCCGTATTCAGCGACATGGTGCATCTCGCGGGTGCGAATCTGTACTTCCAAGGGCACATTTCCCAGAGAAATCACCGCCGTATGCAAAGCCTGGTAGCCGTTAGGCTTGGGGTTGGCGATGAAGTCGTCGAACTGACCCGAGAGGGGGCGCCAGAGGCTGTGGATGACGCCGAGGACGTTGTAACAATCGGCTACCGTGCCCACCAGTATACGCAGGGCGAGCAGGTCGTAGATATCGTCGAAGTCCTTGCCCAGGGCCTCGTACCTCTTCATCTTCTGATAGATGCTATAGATGTGTTTGGGGCGGCCCGATATCTCGGCGCGCAGGCCCGCCTTCTTGAGCTCTTTTTCCAGAATCTTGATTATGCGGGCGATATACTCCTCGCGCTGGCCGCGGCGGGCGGCAATCAGTTTAGCCACCTTGCGGTAGTTCTCCGGTTCCAGGTAGCGGAAGGATAAGTCTTCCAGATGCCACTTCAGCCCCCATATCCCTAGGCGGTGGGCGAGGGGAGTATAGATTTCCAGTGTTTCCTGGGCGATGCTGCGTTGCATCTCCGGCTTCAGCGCCTCGAGAGTGCGCATATTGT
>SMTZ1_10003806_pt1 | contig 24090 bp, 18 predicted proteins | sample DeeMarSWOR136_30_FD_25667 | JGI IMG/M metagenome (IMG submission 25667) | reverse complement strand
ATACGACCGATGTGAACCAGCACATTCTCTTTGTAACCTTATTTATGGCCATTACATTAATACCCGCCTTGATGCAGGAGGAAAAACTGACCAAGACTATGGACGCATTGCTGGTCTCTCCGGCCTCCACCGGGCAGGTGGTGATGGGGAAAGCCCTTGCCGGGTTGTTTTACGTAGTGCTGACTGGCGGGTTGTTCCTTGCTCTCAATTGGACTTACATCACAAATTGGGGACTGGCGCTCCTGGCGTTCCTACTATGTGCGCTGTTCGGCATCGGATTGGCATTAGCGGTGAGCAGCCTTCTTCATACCCCACAGCAGTTGGCTCTTTGGCTGACGCCTCTGATAATCTTCCTGATCGTTCCTACAGCTTTGGCAGGAATGACCCATCTCGCTCCGAGCCTGAAGGCCATATTTTCCTGGCTCCCAACTACGGCCTTGGTGGAGATGTTTCAATTCGCATTCTCAAGCTACGCGCCGCTGTCCCAGCTCTTGAAGGATCTAGCGATCGCGTTGGGGAGCACCGGTCTGGTCTTTGCGATCGTTATCTGGAAGGTACGCAGTTCGGATCGATAGTGGTTAGCCATCAGCCTTCAGCTGTCAGCAAGAACGCTGAAGGCTGACAGCTTTTTGGCTCAAGAGTGAGTCCACAAAAAGGTTGAACTATCAATGAATACAACAAGAAGCAAAGCCCTCGACAACTTGAATGTCATTTGGACCATTGCATCAAAAGACATCTTGGATGCGATCAGGAACAGACTGGTCCTTTCCCTGATCATCGGCTTAACTTTTATGCTGTCCATGCCGAGGGTGATGTCTTGGATGTTAGATCCACCGTATACCGAAGTGCTGGTATACGACCCCGGCAGTTCAGGTCTGGTCCTCGAATTGGAGAACAGTCCTCAGTTTCGGGTAAGTCAGACACGTTCTATTGAGGAGTTAAAGAAAACGATAGGCGGTATGGGATTCGGTCTTGGTGTCGAGGTCGGTGTGGTCGTGCCCAATGATTTTGACCCATTATTCAAGGCTGATGTGCAGCCTGTACTCGATGGTTACGTGAGCTGGGCTAACCGTGCCAAGGCCGACGAGCTTCAAGATGATTTTGAGCGACAATTTACGGATCTGTTAGGTCAGCCCGTGCACCTGAACTTCGAAGGGAACATTGCCTTCCCCTCGCGTGATACGGCGCTCCTGCTGGGTATCGCAATAATCACCTCAGTGACCCTCATTCTCGTCTTCAGCATTCAGTTGGTTCCTAATTTACTGTTCGAGGAAAAACAGACCAAAACCATGGAGGCTCTCCTGGTATCTCCGGCCAGCATCCGTCAAGTCGTGGTAGGGAAAGCCTTGGCTGGGTTGTTTTATATCTTCGTGATTGCAGGGGTGGTATTCGCCTTCCACTATAGCGCGGTAGTCCACTGGGAAATCGCGCTACTCGCTATGATCGGCTGTGGGGCGTTTGGCGTAGCAGTAGGCTTGGTGCTGGGGAGCTTCTTTGAGCGTCAGCAAGAGGTGATCGGTTTGATGATGTTGCTGATTCTGATCCTTGTTGGCGCCATGTTTGTCTATATGGTTAACGTCCAAGTGCCATCGTTCCTTCAGGCTATCATCCCCTGGGTACCCTCGGTGGCACTGGCGAAGATCATCTTCGCTTCTTTCTTGGAAAGTGCTCTCTGGACAGAGATCTTTAGGGATTTGGTCAGCGTACTGGCGATTTCCGCCTTGCTTTACGCCGTCGTTATATGGAAAGTGCGTCGATCGGATCGATCGTAACGATCGCTACCCTCGACGTTTTGCAACTAACCCCCAAGCGCATTCAGCAGTACGCCCCCGAACACCGTCAACGCATAATCACGCCTCTTGAATTTCAACTCCGTCAGCCACGTCCGAGGTCCGATCCCAAAACCGCGTAAATCCATGGCGTCGATGATGTCTTCGCTACCGGCGATGGCGTGAATGGTCACCGGGACGATCAGCGGCGCGAGCTTTCGCACTTGTGAGAACAATCCCCCACTTAGCTTCTCGATCTCATAACCCCGTGCTCGTTGTGCGTCCATGGTCAATTGGAAATCGCGTCCAAAGGTCGGGATGAAGCGCATCGTCAGATCCATGGCATAGGCGATCTTGTCCGGTAGACCAAGGCGTCGAAAGCTGATCCCATAATGAGCCGGGTTTAAAGTATAGGGGATGAGGATGGTCACGCTGGCCATACTGAACACCCTCACCATTTGGCTAAGCCCAAACATCGCTCGCTCGAGGGTGATATCGAGCGCAGGTCTCCAGCCGAAGAGGGTAAAGGGTGCACGCAATGTGGTGATGACATGCTCTTCCTCATAGACTTCCATGCCACCACGACCGGTTAGGAAGGTCAATACCGCAAAGAAGACGACAAATCCACCAATAAACAACCAGGCCCGTCTGCTCTCACCCCATGTAACCTTGGAGGTGAAGACAACCACCAACGCGATGATCAAGAGAAAACTCAGGTAGCGGATGTCCCAGAAGAAGATGGTAGCGACGATAAAACAGGTGTAGAAAATGATCCACGCGCTGGGATCAAACGACTGGATCAACGATTTGCGGTCTCGGTATCGCCAAGTTACCAGCATGGCCCCATACAAAAGGGAAGGAGGTGGGGGCACCCACTCGATGGGTGGTCCCCCACCATCCCCTAGTTTAGCGTCCTATCTGTCGCTGGAGGGCATTGTAGGCTCCGATGAGTATCGGAACCAGGATGGCGGCGAAGATCATGTTTGGCCCAGCGGCTGGTAGGAATTCACCCACGATGGCCACCGACGGCGAGTATCCGTTGACCCAGATATCCGAGATGGACGCGAACCCGATGCCGATGAAGTTACCCAACATCGCCCAGGTCACGGCGGCCGCAAGATCGATGTTCTCTCTGAATATCAGTCGGATGAGCACCACCAGTACGAAGCCCACCACGGCCGACAATCCCGCGAAGGTTGAAATGGCCGCATCGCCAAAGATCCCCGCATCCACGTCAAAGAACATTAAATTTTCTAGGGTGGGATTTAGGATCCAGATCAAGGTGGTGACAGCGGCCAAGGCCGCGCTGATGTAGAGAACCGCATCCATGGCCCTCTTCTTATCGACGTAAAGTGCGATCATGCCCGAGATCATACCGACCAATCCGTTGGCCACGCTCCATTGAGGATAGAGGCCAAAACCGGTCAATGCGTCGCCGAACATGTTGCCCACGGCGCCGGAGAAAAAACCAACCACCGGCCCGAAGGCATAGCCAAAGAACATCGGGATTGCGATCGCCGGTCGTAACGCGACCTGGCTCACCGAGGGGACCACGAAGACGGTGCCGTTGAAAAGATATGAAAACACTGCATACAAGGCGGCGCCGATTGCCATGTACACCACCTCGCGTGTGCCCACTTCCCAGGCAGCGTTATCGCGCGTGAACCAGTACACAACGAAGACCGCGAGTAAGCCTACGCCCACAAACACGAAGCGTATCAGGGCGGTCTCGTCCAACTGCAGGCTTTCATTGAACGAAGGCCCAATCCAGACAACCAGCAAGAAAACAACGAGCACCGCTGCGAGAGAAAGGACTACCGATAGGGGTCTTGTGCCGTTCATATTCCTCCTCCTTTATGAACGTTATGATTATTGCGGATAGGCTTCCGGCTGCAGCCGCGTTGATTAGGAAGGGATGTGCGCTAGCGCCTCAGCACGCATGAAACACTGAGTCCGATCGAACATCTCTAAATTGACGTCGAGCAGGGATGTTGGGACAAGCCGCCACGATTGAAGATGCTCGTAATCACTGAGCACCTCTTGCGGTTTGCCATCACCTACCAACCTGCCCTCGTTGAGCAGGATGACCCGATTGGCGTAGACCACTGCCAAGTCGACATCGTGGGTGATGAAAAGGATCGATTCGAAGCTCGGCAGTTGCAGGATAGAATCCATGAAATCCATGTAGTTCTTGTAATCCTGCCCAGCGGTCGGCTCATCCATAACCAGGATCTTGGATCCCATGGCCAGGATGGCGGCGATGCTCACTCGTTTCTGCTGCCCAAAAGATAGCGCTAGCGGTGGATTCTCTTCCATGCCGGAGAGATTCATGATGTCAATCGACGTTTGCACCTCCTTTTCTATCTCTTCGATCGGATGGCCCAAGTTGCTCGGTCCAAAGGTGAGTTCATCCCTCACGCTGGGAGCGAAGAGCATATGGCTTGGGCTTTGAAAGACATAACCCAGCGTGCTGGCAATTTCGGCCACACTCAGATTATGTGTGTCCTTCCCCTCCACAAATACATTCCCACTCTTGGGTTTTAAAAGACCGATAGCATGTTTGACCAGTGTCGTCTTCCCGGCCCCGTTAGGCCCCAGGATGGCGATGATGTCCCCAGCATTGATCGTCAGATCTATGTCTTGTAGGACATCATGACCTTCCTCATAGAAAAAGGACACTTTTTCAAATCGCACCAGGGGATCGTCACCAGGAGCTTTTCCTGGCAGAAACTCGATCTTCACGGGAGGCGGATCTTCGGCTGCTCGTTCCATCACGATTCGAGCGGGTAATTTGACCTCGTGGTAATCAACAGACTGCGCCACACCTGCTGCCGATCCCTCATAGACCACTTCGCCGTCCACCATAAATAGCATGCGATCCGGTGAGATCTTGAGGACATCCTCCACCCGATGTTCCACAATCAGAACTGCGATACCTGCATCCGCCAGTTCACGCATCAACCCCAAGGCATCCAATGCGCTGGCGGGATCAAGGCTTGCCAGCGGCTCATCCAGCAGTAGCAAGCTCGGCTCCATCGCCAGCACCCCCGCCAAGGCGACTTTCTGTTTCTCGCCACCCGAGAGGTTAAACGTCTCTCGATCCCTCAAGTCAGCGATCCTCAAATACTCCATCGATCCCTCGGCACGGTCGATGATCTCCTTTCGTGGCAAGCCTGCGTTTTCCAGACCAAAAGCGACCTCATTGATCACCTTCGTGCCAAGGATTTGCCGTTCAGGATCTTGAAGCACCGTTCCGACGTTTTGCGAGATTCTAGCTAACGACATGCCAGTGGTGTCTTGACCATGGATTAAAACTTGACCGGTCAGTTCTCCTTTGTAGGAGCGCGGAATTAATCCGTTGATCACCCGGGCGAGGGTCGTCTTGCCACAACCGCTCGATCCCGCGATGAGCAGCACTTCACCGGCTTCAAGCTGGAGCGAGATGTCTTTAATGGCGAGCTCCTCCCGCTCTCTGTAGCGGAAAGAGACATTGTCAACCACAAGCAGGGGATCTTGAGCCACTACGGTCCTTTCCTCGCAGCTCTTCTGCATGTAGTTTAACACACATAAGGACGGGAGGTCACAAAGGATTTATGCTCGAGGGACAATGCACCCGGGCCTCATAGTAGGCATTTACAGTAGGGATTAGGGATCAGGGATTAGGTTTAACTCCTGATCCCTGATCCCTAATCCCCTTATCAGAATGACTTTGCTCAAGAGATCTTCTTTCTATCCCTCCCTCACAACCACTCACCAAACTATCCCAGCATCCAGGCGCAACGAAATCAGTTCATCCAGTTGTGCAAGTTCCCTGTAAGTGATACGTAAGCCCGCTGTTAGCCAGTATTTCCACCCCTTATGTTAGTATGTAAGTAAGAAAATACTTACATTTTCTCCGAAAAGGGCAAACTCGCTGAAAGGCGACGGCGCAAAGCTACAGGGTCTAAAGTTTCGATAGAAGCCATGACAGCCAGCTGCCGGAGTACCGCAAGCGCAACATAAATGCGCTTGCCACAGATCTGCATAGAAGCCCCGTGGATCTCCGGCAAAAGCCCTCCACGGGGCCAATGATTAACAACCTAAATACGGCTCACTGAGCTACAAAAACCTTCGCTCCTCAGCGGACATCATTATTCATCGCTCGGGGAACGAAAGGAGGGAATCATGAAAATCCGTTTGAGTGAAAGAGGACAAGCTCTCGCCGAGTACATGCCCCTCATTCCACCGATCCTGCTGCTGTCGGTCTTGATTTTGGTTCCGCTCTCTGACAGTGCTGGCGACATCTTCTGCCAAATGGTCAACTCGATGGAACCGGAAAAGTGTCAAGTTGCCGCTGTGGAAGATGGTGAAGATGGGGGTTCCCCCAGGGGAGACCCAGGTGATGAATCGTCGGGGGAAGAGCCAGAGGAACCCTGTATCTATCTCGATGAGAGTCGTGGCGGATCTCAGTGCGATCAAAGCAACTGGTGTACGCTCTTGCCAGGTTCAAGACACGGCGTATGGTACCCCACAGATCCGATCGCAACCGTCGTCATCAAATCCGGCCAAGGGTATTTTAATTTCGACGTACCTGGGTCAAACGATGGGTGCTACCAAGTTGGCATCCAGACCAGCCGTATTGAATGGGAGAAAGTCGGTCGAGGGAAGGGATGCCAAGACATCAGTCACGTAGAGGCCTGGGAGGCACCGGTCTGCAGCCACTAATCCTTACTTAGAGAGGGAATGGTATTCATCAGGGCGCGGGATACCTGCGCCCTTTCTTTTTTTTATGTCTAGCTAATTTGCCTGTCATAAGGGATGTAATAAAGGGATCAGGGATTGGGGATCAGGCTTTATACCTTATCCCTGATCCCTGTATCAGATTAACATCGCTAAGAAAATTTTATTCAATCCCCCCTCACAACCGCTCCCCAAACCACCCCAGGATCAAGCGCAGACGTTCCATGCGGCGATTGGGTTTTCCAGAGCGGGATAGTTCGTGGGTCTCCTCCGGAAAGATGGCTAATCTCACTGTCCTCCCCAGCCTCCGTAAGTAGATAAAGAGCTGCTCAGCCTGTTCCAAGGGACAACGCAGGTCGTTTTCACTGTGAATCAGCAAGAGCGGTGTGTGCATGTTCTCAACATACGTCAAGGGGCTCTTTTCGGCATACAGATCGGGATCGCTCCATGGCAGACCCCCGACATGATCCGGGTTGAAGAAGTAGCCGATATCGCTCGTCCCAAAGAAGCTCACCCAATTGGTTATCCCCCGCTGACTGACGGCGGCTTTGAAACGATCGGTGTGCCCGATGATCCAGTTGGTCATGAAACCACCATACGAACCTCCGCACACACAAGTCGAGCGAGAGGAGATGGTCGACGAACTCCATCAGATCCTGGTAATCTCTTTCGCCGTAATGTCCATGAACGGCTTGTGCCCATTCCTCTCCGTAGCCGTCCGAGCCGCGTGGGTTAGAGAAGGCGACGGCCATCCCCGCCCCAGCCAACATCTGGAACTCCAAGAAAAAGATGTGTCCATAGATCGCCTTAGGTCCACCATGGATCGCTAAGACGAGAGGACTGCCCCCCTTAGGGCGCCCTCGTGGGAGATGAATCCATGCCTCGACCTGCTCTCCATCGGAGGCGGTAAAGTGGACCGGTCGCCCGGGGAAGACCTTGCGCCTGGCCAAGAGGCGATCATTAAGGCGGGTGATGCGCCGTTCCACCCCCTGCTCATCGATAGACCAAAGCTCGGGAAGGGCCGTCATCGTCGAGCGGATCTCGACCCTCAGGTCGCCTTGCGGATTGCTGTGCCACCCAATAACGCCTAGATCGTCTGGTGTCAGCCAGGAAAAGCTTTCTCCTTCGAGATCCACCTCGGCCAGTCGGACCGTGGCCCGCTGTGTGATCCGCATTCGAACCCGCTTCCCATCCGGTGAGATCCATGGATCGTGGTATTTGGTTGGGAACTTCACATCGGCGACCAAACCATCCCCAATCGACAGATCCATATCGGGGAGCAGGGCTTGATATTTACCCTTCTTCGGGTCGATGCGCCATATGCGGTTTGGAGAGGCATAACCGCGAGCCAAGTCACTGCCGATCGCCAGCAACTCACCGGTTGGGCTTTGTCTCACCGCTACAAATAACCCAGGGAAGTCAGTGATACGTCGTCGATTCCTTCCATCAAGATCCACAACATGGATGTCCACCCGCCTAGCTGCGGCCCAATCATCCTCCGGCTCGGGCGTAGCGAGGTAATAAATATGCTTTCCATCCGTGGAGAAGCTATAGGCGACCGCACCGTAAAATGGGCCACCGACGCTCCAAGGACCGTCGGTCAGCTGCACCGGTCGACCTCCCCGTCGGGGAACTACGAAGAGGTGAAGGCGTTTGTCCAATCGACTGCCTATGGCATTGAATTGCCACAAGGCATGATCGAGCACCTGTATCTCATCGGTGAATGGCTTACCATCCCCAATCTTCGCACTATATTCACCTCGTGGGTCTGTGGGGGAGAGGAAAGCGATGGTCCTACAATCCGGTGACCACTCAGCCGATCTGACACCACCTTCGACCTTAGTCAGGCGACGCGCCTCGCCTCCGTCAGCAGGCAGCAGATAGATCTGCTTCTTCTCGTCCCCGGTACGCTTGCTCAGGAAAAGTAAATAACGTCCATCAGGAGACCAGCTCGGTGAGTCCGAGTCCATCTCATCTGCTGTCAGCACACGCTGCCGACGACCCGTTCGATCGGTAAGCCTGATTTCCGCCCGGTAGCGGTTTTTACTCCGATCCTTATCGACCGTTCGCACCACATAGGCGACGCGCTTTCCATCTGGGTGCACCATCGGATCGGAGACGAAGCGTATCCTGCGGATGTCTTCGGGTGTAAAGGGCTTCAGTGCTGTTTTTTTCGACATGCTGATTTCCTCACAAAGCGTTTATAAACTTGTGATCGGCTTTTTCAATGACCCACACTGTTGCTACATCAAATCAAAGACGGATTGTAGCTTATATGCCCAGTTTGGGCGAAGCTTATCCAAGGATGTATTGAAGGTAATCCGAAACCCGTCCTTGTAACTTTTGCCATCCTAGACTCGTATAGGTCCTCGATGGTTCCCCTCAAAAGTGGATATTTCAACCTGAAATACCAACGCAGCATGTCGTGGTCTTAATATCATTTCAACCTGAAATACCAACGCAGCATGTCGTGGTCTTAATATCAGGTTTGTGTCAGGTGCGCACGGCATTTCGCCTCGATCATAGACCCTGAATGCGAACAAGACGTACAAGGGCAATAAGGACCATGCACACGCCAACCCAATCCTCCGCAAGCGCTATTCATGCTCGACGATCTCCTTCTTCTGGGGCCTGGACCGTGAGATCTCAGGGCTGAAGCCGCATATGCTCTTCCTTGCGGAAGATTATCGGGGCGGATTTCAAGCCTTGCAGGACGGCGAACTGCCTGAGCGACCCAGTCTGTATGTCCATGCGCCCGCGCGACTTGACGCCTCACTGGCGCCTGCGGGATGTGACAACTTGATCGGGATCGTACCGGTCGGGAATCTGGATGCCTACCCCGACGAGGATTGGCAGTCGGTGCGCGATCAGGCGCGTGAGGCGATCTTCAAGCGTCTGGCCTCGATCGGGATCGGCACGGTTCGTGAGCATATCAAGCTCGAGGTGTGTTATACACCCTGCAGTTGGCGGAAGCGATACAACCTTTTCAAAGGAGCCACACACGGCTTGAGTCATACGCTCACCCAGCTGGCTTATATGCGTCCTCACAACCGGCATGCGCGCTACCGCAACCTGTACTTCGCCGGGGCGAGCACACACCCCGGCACGGGTGTGCCTACGGCGCTTGTCTCCGCTCGGCTGGCGGCGGAACGGATCATGGATGAACTGGGTATGGATCAGCAGTAGTTGAGGTACTGATAACACTACAAGCAACTCAACCTGTGGATAACCCCCTTCACAGCTGTGGAAAACTTGCATTTTCTGGGGAAAACTTGTCCATTTCCGGTTTCTGATTCCCAACCTAAACCGCCATATATGGGGTATAGAGACATGCTCTCCCCATAATTTCAACCTACCACCATGTCATCGACAGACGGTCAACCCTGTCCACCAACCATCCACATGGTCGCTGTGGAAGCCCTGCTTTATAATCACTCCCATATATAGGTTAAGAACCTAAATCACCCCCAGCCCTAGGCAAATACCCCGTGGTTAACACCCCTTTCCACAAATCCCCAGGCACTACGACTACGACTATTTTAAACATCTATCATTAAAGAATTATGTGGAGGAATAAAACAATCACCTTCTATGGGTAAATACCACGTGCCCTTGTTGCATCGGCGACGCGTTTTATACCCAAACATTGTGCTGCCATACGTCTCCCAACTTTGCGTTTCTTTGCTTCGGCCATCACATCGCGGAAAGCCTCCACTAGAATTCTTTCAAGACGCTCATCAATCTCATTCTCTGTCCAGAAAAATGATTGCAAATCCTGGACCCATTCAAAGTAAGACGATGTAACACCCCCGGCATTGCATAAGATATCAGGGACGATGAAAACACCTTTATCCTCAAGGATGATATCTGCCTCTGGGGTTGTAGGGCCATTGGCTCCTTCAGCCACAAAAGATGCTTGCACACGATCAGCGATTTTTGATGTGATCTGATTTTCCAGTGCACACGGTGCAAGGACATCACACTTGTACGTCAGCAGTTCTTCATTGGTGATAACGTCGCCACCAGGGAAACCTTTTAGGAGCTTGTTCTGAGCAACATGGGATTTTAAGGCCTTGATATCCAATCCCTTGGGGTTGGCAATACCGCAAGACGCGTCGGATACGGCAACAATGGTAGCACCCTCGGCGGACATTATCTCTGCAGCCACCGAGCCAACATTACCAAAGCCTTGCACCGCAACGGTTACATCTGAATAGGTCTTGCCTCGCATCTTGAGTGCTTCGCGCGTTGTAATCATCACACCTCGACCCGTAGCCGATAGACGGCCCATGCTTCCGCCGATCTCGATCGGTTTACCAGTCACAACCGCTGGCACGGAGTACCCCTTGTGCATCGAATACGTGTCCATGATCCAAGCCATGGTCTGTTGATTCGTGTTGACATCGGGAGCGGGGATATCGCCTTCTGGGCCCATGAGAATGGAGATTTCCGTAGCAAAACGACGGGTGAGTCTTTGAAGTTCATGAATGCTTAACTCATCGGGATCGACAATTACACCTCCTTTTGCACCACCATAGGGGATATTGACAACAGCGCACTTCCACGTCATCCACATCGCCAGGGCGCGTATCTCGTCTAAATTCACAATTGGGTGGTAGCGGATACCTCCCTTTGTTGGCCCACGGACAGTATTATGATGAACACGATACCCGGTGAACATACGCAGTGAGTCATCGTCCATGCATACAGGGAAGGTCACGGTTAATTCGCGCTTGGGATGGCGCAATAGATCACGCATACCATCATCCAGATTAAGAATGTCCGCAGCTTCATCAAATTGCTTCAGGGCAATCCAGTACACACTTCCTTCGGGAGGAATGGTTCCATCAGATAATGGTTTCATAGCGATCTACTCCTTGATAACAATAGCCATTCGCTGGACACTCTAATCGGATGGGAGAATTGAGTTTGTATAAAGCAGGTTTCTTGAGGGAAATCTTACCATGGCGACAGTAAAAGGACTCAACAAAATGCGTGGCTTTGAGCGTATTAAGAAGCCATGAGAAATACGCAGAAACGTATGTCAGTTAAAACCAACGGGTTGCATCGAGCAACCCACCTTTGACGTTTCAAGGTCTAAGAAACAATGCGCAGTACAAACGCTATACTGAACAGAGTGATTCTAGCTTTCAGGATGTATTCACGAGATGATCTTTCCTCTGGAATACTAGTTGCCGTTGGCCTTCATGGCTACAGGCTTGTATCCCTCCTCCCAGAATGACAATGGACGATCATAACCGGCTAATTTTAGTCCGGTCAAAGCCGCCGTGTTCATGTCCATCGCGCGCAGATCCTCGGTCGAAAGGTCGGAAATGCTATTGTGGCCTGAAAGCATCGTTAGAATTTTGACCTCTTCAGCGCAGGCATGAATGAAATTTGCTAACCGCTGCCCGACCTCAATCGGGTCAAGACGTGCGCGCATTTCGGGTTTCTGACTCGTTATGCCATATGGACAGTTACCCTTCTGGCAAGCGTAGCAGACACGGCAGCCCATAGCAATCTCCGCTGCGCTGCCGAAACCAACCGCGTCGGCTCCCATTGCCATTGCCTTGAATGCATCCAGACCGTTGCGGATGCCCCCCAATGCAATCAGTTTTACTTTTCGATGGACGCCGTGATCCTTCAGTGCTTGAACAGCTGGGGGGAGACAAGCGATGGTAGGAATGCCCACACCTTGTGTAACGATATCGGGTGAGCAGCCCGTGCCACCGACCAATCCATCGATGCTGATCGCATCGGCGCCAAGCTCGATGCAAGCAGCGACATCATCATAGGGGCGTGAAGGTCCTAGCTTGAAAAGGATGGGGAATTGATAATTGGTGACATCGCGCAGGAAATCGACCATGTGTTTCATATCTTCTAGGTTTTGGACATCGTAATATCGGCAAGGGCTAAGCGCATCTGAACCGACTGGAATTCCACGGACCCGCGCTATTTCTTCTGTCACTTTTGTGCCAAGCAGATGTCCCCCCATGCCGGGTTTTGCACCTTGGCCGATCTTAACTTCGACCGCGTCACCATTGTTGACATAATCTGCAGATACTCCCCATCTTCCAGTGGACCATTGGATGATCAAATACCCACCAGGCTCCCATTCTTTCTTGGTGAAATTCTGATCGACATAGCCACGAGATAGCCACATCTCTTCATCTAAAAGGCCACCTTCACCGGTATTGGTTGCAATACCAGTTTGAGCCGCACCGATAGCCAAGGCCATCTTGGCTTCTTTGCTCAACGCGCCAAATGACATGGCCGGCCATACAAACGGCAGTTTGAGGTGGAGGGGTTTTTCACACGTGTCCTCACCGATCACCACTTCCAAATCACACTCTTCACGGTATTTGTCCCGGGGTTCAGGACTGGCGATCTGGCTTGGAACTACAGTGATCGTGTCGAAATGGGGTGTCGGCTGCTGGGTGCCGAACCCGCGCAACAGGTAGTCACCAGTTTGAGCTTTGTGGTGGATCTCTTCAACTGTCGACAATGTCCATGGAAAGCGTGCGATGTATTCTGACTCAGCCGGATTGATGCGAATTGCATCCTCCGGGCAAAATTCGGCGCAGATTCGGCAACCTACACAGGCGTTATAATTTCTGATTCTCATCTCACCTGTATAAGCATCGAGGGCAAAAACACCATGTGGGCAGACCTCAGCGCACGTCGCACATTTTCCCGGCATACGTGAGTTGATACAAACCTCTCTATTCACACTTACACAAAATGCGCCAACAACGGTCATTCTATCCTCCTATTTGTAGAATGGCTTTTCCGACGCAGCCACGATCTTTTTGAACTCAACAGGATCAGATTTGATGTCATAAGTTTGGAAATAGACAGAGAGTTTTTCGATATCGCCTTGGGTCAGTTCTTCAACGCGAGTGTTGTGACCGAGACTTTTCCATTTGCCCCCAATATAAACATTGCCACGGATTACAAAATTTGCGAAATTCTCACCTGCATCGCCAACAACAACCAGGTCACCGTCTAACATATAGGTACCAGTTTCATCTCCTACGTTGCCTACGACAATGATCACGGCACCCTTGTTCATGGTCGCCGTGAAATCGCCTGCATCACCGTAGATAATTACCGCGCCATCATAACAATACTGACCAGCACCATAGCCAGCGTTACCCTCCACGATAATCGTGCCGGAAGTCATGTTGTCTGCTGTATAGTTGCCAACGTCTCCAGTAACCCTTATCGTAGCGCCAGCGTTCAAAACACCGAAGTAATCCCCAGCATTACCCTGGATGATGACTTCACCGTGCTTTAACCCAGCAACCAATCCATGGAGGTGGCTTGCGTTCGTCACCTCAATAGGTTCTTCATTCAAGCTCTCTTTTAATTTGCGGCTTATCGTTTTAAGGTCCTTGGCTTTTGCATTTATCACGGTCATGGTTGTCCCTCTCAGCGAACCATTTTCTCAACATTGATCCGTCTGTCGGTGTTCAGCATCCCGTACAGCTATTACGGGATCTCTCGGGTGAGGTAGATCTGGTTGGTGTCCGATACAACCGCACGAATTGCTGAATGGCCTCACCGCGTTGGGCGGGATCGGCCAGGGCATCAAGCATCAAGATTTGTAGATCCTTGAAAGCCTGAGCTCGCTCGCGCCGATCTTTTTCGCCAGCAGCGGTTTCCAGAATGGCTGTATCCACATCAAGACTTGTTGCCAAGAGATTCATCTGGACGGCGTTGCGGGCGAAAACTTCACCAACATGGGTGCGAATGATGACTGTGGAGGAACCCTCCGGCGCACCTAGGGTACCAACGGCCAAGTCCGCCGACTCACCCAGGTAATCATCGCAACTACCGCATCCTGTAAGGGTATAGCTTTCGGCAAGTTGGCGGGGAAGGGTGTGCTCCTCACCGTTCCATAACAAAACACGCATCTGCTCGTGATCAGCGGAAACCTCCAACCGCTTGACTTGATCGCGCGGGATTCCCATCCGCTTGACCAAGATCTCATCGATCAACTCTGGTCGGTAGACACCCGTGCAGAAAACGGCGATGCTCAACCGGATGGCCTCTTGATATTTCCGTAAAAGGGTTTTCGGAGACGCCTTGATCCTACGGACGGCCTGCGCTGTACAAGGCGTGCCCACCACGGCGATATTTTCCATGGCCCGATCGTAGATTGCAGTATTGAGGACATCGAAGATGGGCGCCCATAGGTATTGAGGCCCCACGCTTTCCACGATCTCCTCAACCGTTGAGACAACGCGCGCGACGGGTTTGAGATCCCATGGATCAAGATCAAGCATCACCACGCCGTCTATTAAACCTGCGTTGCGCCCGGCGGCGAGGATGCTTCGGATCACGTCATTGGGTGCTCCCGATTTAACCGGACCATGGGCTCGCGCTGCTAAAATGGTTAAGGGCTCGATGGGAGCCCAATGCTCGAATCGTGGGCAAACTTCCTCACAGAACACCTGGCAAAAAGTACAGCTATCGAGGGGTATTTGGGTGTAGCCAATGGTCTTGCTGCGCTTTTCTACGACGGGGTGATTGCCGCCATTCCAGTACAAGACTTGCTTTGAGCAAGCCGCCACACATAAGCCGCATCCGGCGCAGTTGTCTTGCGACCAAACCTCCAATTCTAATCGTTTCGACATCCTGACCTCTTTCCTCCAGTTTTTGTCGTGGTTATACCAGAAAATCTTGACATGAGGTGGTTTTGGTAAATGGTCTCTCCACCTACTTTCTCATCTCATTGCTGAAAGTTTTCATCGTATTTGCGAACGCAAATCCATCGTCGGTCGCAAAGGATTCTAAACGTAGGCGACGTGGATCGAAACCACGTTCTGCGAGTTGTTTTCTCAGTGTTGCCACGCGCTCTTCTGCGTACAGATTCCCGTTACCGTAGTGACATTCTCCCTTTTGACAAACACCCACAAGCACACCGTCTGCCCCATTGAGGAAGGCCCATAATGCGTGATTGGGGTCAAATCGGGCCGAACAATTCATGCGGATGATGCGCACATCAGCGGGGTAGGACATTCGCCTGGCGCCGGCTATATCGGCCGCAGCATATGCGCCCCACTCACATGCAAACACCACAATCTTTGGAACAGGCTTGTCAATTCCCTCGACCTCTTTTTCCATTCCCGTTGAACTCAAGGCGGCGCTGATTTGTGCCAGGATTGCTGGATCGCCATACCCTGGAAGTGAAATGGCCTTGACCGGGCAAACCACGAGGCAATTGCCACAGCCAATACAGCGCAACAAATCCACGGTGGCCAGGGACAACAAACCATCGCGCTTCTCAAGCGTGATGGCGGAGGTTGGACAAACTTGAGGACAGTTTCCACACCCTGTGCATAAAGCGGGGTCGATTTCGGCCCGTAGTCCTGCGGTGGTGAGCGTGTCCTTCCCTAGAAAGCGATGTGTGCGCGCAGCGGTTACATGGGCCTGGAGCAATGCTTCCGCTGTGTCGGTTGGATAATGTACTCCGCCAACTACAAAAATACCATCGTCGACATAATTACCTGGTCGAAGACGTGTACGCCTATCGATGATGAACCCCTTTTTATCCTGAGGCAGGTGTAGCATCGCCGCTAACGCGCTGGTATTGTCCTGTGGTATCAATGGTGTGGTTAGAACCACGCGGTCACAAGGTATTTGTAAAGGCTGGTCGGTCAGTGGATCGTCCACCTTGATGTATTTACCGCCAATGAAAGGAGGGTGTTTTTTTCGGTAACGGAAAAAATTAACACCCAAATCTTTTGCTTGTAAGAGCAGATTTTCGCCTGACCCACCAGCCTCACCCAAATATAGATCGCGAAAGAGTATCGTGACATTGATGTCAGGGTTGAGCTGTTTGGCCTGTATTGCTTGGCGTATCCCGGCCACACAACTCAGGTGAGAACTACCTCCACCCTCGGTATCTTCTGTGTGGAAGATCATCACCACATCGTGCAATGCTAATTGGCCATTGGCAGCGGTTGTTTTTTCAAGCTCGTGTGCAAACTGAATTTGTGATACCACAAGCGAGCGGTCATACCAGTAATTGGGATCCAGACTTTTGGGTCGCACACCAGTAGCCAGGATGATTGCACCAACATTTAGTTCAAAGTTCTGATCATCCCGTGCGAGAAGTACTTGGTAGTTCCCAGACTGCCCGGTCACGTCCGTTACGCGGGTGTTCAACATGGTTTGGATTTGAGGGTGTTTCGAGACCACATCGACGCTCTCGGTGATCAATTCCTTGGCGCCATCTTGCAGCATGTACATCGTTCCGCCCAATTGGCTGTCCCTTTCGACCAGCGATACGTCGATATCGCCATCTGCCAATGCAAGGGCCACCGTCAAACCGCTCAAATCGCTGCCAATCACCATGGCCGACTTGACAACATCACTGGAGAAAGTTTGAGGCGGGTCAATCTCCGTCAAACGCGCCACACCCATTTCGATCAAATTCGTGGCTTTCTCCATTGCAGCAGCGGGGTCGCTTGCGTGGACATAAGAGCACTGCTCGCGGATGTCAACTACGCTCAAGTAACACCCTGCCAGGCCAGTCTCCTCCATTATTTGTTGGAATAGATGTTCCACCAGACGTGGAGCGCATCCAGCGATCAGTACACGTTCCAGTTTGTGGTCGATAATCGCTTGACTGAGACGAGATCGACCATCGACATTGCATGGGTACGGTTCGCTCATGGTATAGACGACACCGGGCAGCGAGGCGCTTCTCTCACGTAGGAGATCGGTAGCTAATACACCGGCAATTTTGTCGCCACATTCACACACAACGATCCCAATACGCGCCGCAGGCTTATTTTCTCGAGTGTCAATGTGCGAAATTAATTCTTCAGCCATCGATTAACCTTGTCTACATGTGGGTCAAATTGCTTCCCTTGCAAATGCTCCTAATAGACGCTTGATCAGGTTTCCTGTTGATCGATAGTTTAGGCGGTATGTTTTGATGACAGCACCTCGAGATCTTGGATCAAACTAGGTTTTAAATCCAAGTCATCGCATACTTGGCAATACACACGATCGTATTCAGAGTCTACAAGATGGACACTGCGAAAGCCTGTAACGTCGTTCAGCTTAAGTGCGCCGGTCGGGCATATCAGAACACACGTACCACAACCGATGCATGTAGGCGACACGATCCGAAAAGGTGGACTGACCTCTTTTGAGATCCCTCGATTGGTCAAGCTGATCGCGCTGACTCCGACGATCTCGTCGCAGGCGCGCACGCAGAGGCCGCATAGCACACAAGCGTCTTCCTCGGGTAACCTAAAGCGTACTTCTTCCAACCCCAATTCCTCTGCCAGAGCGAGCAATTCCGGATCGTTGAATGCCCCCGCCAAGAGCAGTTCAACGGACATGCGCCGACTGCGTCGTACGGACTCGGAGTCTGTTGACACAATAGCTCCCTGCTCGCAAGGATAGGTGCAGGCCGCTACCAGACGTGGCGGGCGCGTCGGTTGGGATAATTCGACCATGCACAATCGGCAGGCGCCATAGGGCTCGAGAGCCGGATGGTAGCAAAAGGTTGGCACGTGGATGCCGTGCTCACGGCAAGCTTCTAATATCGTCCGCCCCTCAGGAACTTCGATGGGCCTTTCATCAATTGTCAATCGGATCATTTCCACCTCGCCCACGGCGTTCGGTGTCCTATTTCTAGGTAACGAGAATCGCATCGAATTTACATACGCTTATACACATCCCACAGCGTGTACACAACCCGGCGTCGATCACATGCACTTCCTGCTTGGCACCGGTAATGGCGTCGCTCGGGCAATTACGCAGGCAAACCATGCAGCCCGTGCAGTTCTCTTCGATGACCGAGTAGGTGATCAGCGCCTTGCAAACCTTAGCCGGGCAGGTCATATCGACGATGTGGGCTTCATATTCATCGCGGAAATACTGGATGGTCGAAAGCACCGGATTAGGAGCGGTCTGTCCCAGACCGCATAAAGAGGAGCGTTTTACCTCTTCACCCAACTCTAAGAGATAATCGATATCGCTCAGTTGACCTTCGCCAGCGCAGATCCTTTCCAATGTTTCGAGCATGGCCTTTGTGCCGATACGGCACGGTACGCACTTTCCGCAGGATTCATCCTGGGTGAATTTCATGAAATAGCGGGCAAAGTCCACCATACAGGTGTCCTCATCGGCAATGACCAACCCACCGGAGCCCATGATGGCTCCCAGGGCGGTAAGAGACTCATAGTCAATGGGTGTATCTAAATGTTGGGCAGGGATGCACCCACCAGATGGTCCACCGATCTGAGCTGCTTTGAACGTGTTGCCGTTCGGAATACCGCCGCCAATTTCAAATATCAATTCGCGCAGAGAGATACCCATCGGTACTTCAACCAGCCCGGTGTTGTTGATGTTGCCAACGACCGAAAAGATCATTGTGCCCTTGCTGGTTTCAGTTCCAACATTGGCGTACCAATCCGCCCCTCTCTCGATGATGATGGGTACCGAAGCCCAACTCTTGACATTGTTGATATTGGTTGGTTGTCCCCATAAACCCGCCGTAGTTGGGTAAGGGGGACGAGGGCGCGGTTCGCCAACGCGCCCTTCGATGGAGGCCATCAGTGCGGTCTCTTCACCGCAAACGAACGCGCCACTGCCGAGCTTTATGTTCACGTTGAAGTCAAACCCAGATCCGAGGATGTCCGTTCCAAGGAAGCCATACTCCTGCGCTTGCATGATCGCCTGACGCAGGTGTTTAACCGCAAGGGGATACTCGTTGCGTATGTAGACGTAGCCCTGAGATGCGCCGATGGCATACGCCCCGATGGTCATGCCTTCCAGGACGCGGTGGGGGTTACCTTCCATAATCGAACGATCCATGTAGGCGCCGGGGTCACCCTCGTCCGCATTGCAGATCACATACTTGATCTCACCCGGCTGTTTACGACACATTTCCCACTTTAAGCCGGTGGGGTAGCCAGCACCACCTCGTCCACGCAGACCGGAGGCTTTGATCTCAGCGATGACCTGTTCAGGTGGCATAGAGCAAAGAATGTTTTCAAGCGAAGTGTAGCCACCCAGAGCGATGTATTCATCAATCCGAAAAGGATCGAGAATCCCATTGAGATTGAGAATCAGACGTTGCTGATGTTTGTAAAATGGCACGTCGTGCTCATGCTCGATCATTTCATCGGTGTTGGGGTCGCTATACAGTAGACGCTCAACGGTTCTGCCATTCGCCAGCTCAGCAACGATCTCGGGCACATCTCCAACTTGTACATGGGTATACATAATCCCCATGGGGCGGATGACAACCAAGGGTCCTTTTTCACAAAAGCCATGACAGCCGGTCATCTTCAGATCGTACGTGAGCGTGGCTTTCAAGTTCTTGTTTGCGATCTCGTCTTGAAACGCGTTCCATACTTTTTCGCTCCCATATACACGACAACCCGTGCCACCACACACGGTGATCCAAGGATGATCAGGGGCGTAATCACTTTTCAACCTTGTGCGTAACTTGTCAAAGTCGGCAGCCGAGTTGATCCTATCCATCCTTTTTAACTTCCTCTGCCCTCATAATTCGCTTCAAGAGCATGTCTGACTTTTGCACGGTCATCTGTCCAGAATATTCACTATCCGTCACGACGATGGGTCCCAGTGCACATGCTCCCAAGCAATTGACTGTCTCCAAAGTGAACAACATATTAGGAGTCGTTTCGCCTGCCGCAATCCCGAGTGTGGTTTCAATTCGGTTCAGAACTTGCGGACTACCGCGCACGTGACAGGCTGTCCCCATGCACACTTGCAAACAGTGCTTTCCTTTCGGTTTCAAACTGAAAGCGTTGTAGAAGGTGGCGACGGCGTAAGCTTGTGATAGTGGTACATCCAACCGTTCACTTGCCAGGATCAGCGCCTCACGCGGTAGGTAGCGGTAGCGCTGTTGAATTTCCTCCAGCACAGCAATCAATGAGCCATCTCCGGCCATTTCCTGGGAAATCAGTTGGTTAATTTCACTTATCGATATCCGCATGGGTGAGATCCTTGGTGTGGGGTTATCTGGGCGCTGACAGGGGGTATGCCAGATCTAAAGGAGAACACCAGCAACATAACAGAGAAAATACATTTTATACATCCAACCTGAGTACCGCTCAATCTCAAACCTAACCAAGACATAGATGGGCCTCAAAAGTAGACCCCTTAGATCATCAGACCATTGGGGGCGTGTTAAACCCAAAGAAGATCTTACTGCCTCCTTACAAGGCTACCGAAGTACCTCGTAGCCGTCCTAAATGATTCAAAGATTGCAAGCAGGAAAGAGAGTCCTGAGTGAAGTTCTTGTAGGCGTCTGCATTCGTGAAGCCATCAAGCAATCTAGGTTGATCAGTGCAGGTAAGCGGCAGCATAATACCCGTCTTTTCAAATGCACCATACTTCCGTAATCATGGAGCGTCAAGTGACGAGTCTCACCCTCCAGACCTGCAACTCTCCTCCAGAATTTTCAGGGCCTGCTCGAGATTGGTGCGTAACAGCGCAGGGTTGGCTCTACCACCAGCAGCACGCATCACCTGACCGAACAGCCATTGAGAGATGGTGGTCTTGCCTGCAAGGTATTGCTCAACCTGCTTCGGGTTCTCTGCTAACACTTGGTTCACAAGATCCATGATCGCTTGTGGATCGTTAAGTTGCGCCAACCCCCTCGACTCGACGATCTCAATCGGTGAGTCGCCGGTTTCGAAGATCACTTCCAGCACCTCTTTTCCGCTGGTGGCGTTGATGTCCTCTCGCTCGACCATCGCCACCAGTTCCGCGAAGGATTGGGGGGACACTTTAGACTGATCAATCTCGACCCCAGCCAGGTTGAGCAGGCTAAAGTACTCTCCTGTAAGCCAGTTGGCGATCTTGGTCGGTGAAGCGTCAGGGTCATGAGCGATTGCGACCTCGAAATAATCGGCGACCGCTCGCTCTTCAACTAGGAGGTCCGCAGTATAGGGGGTCAGATGGTATTCGCTCACAAAGCGTGCTTTTTTCTCGCTTGGTAGCTCCGGAAGCTCAATCCGTATCCGGTCAATCCACGCAGGGTCGATATGCAACGGCGGTAGGTCGGGCTCGGGAAAGTAGCGATAGTCGTGAGCTTCCTCCTTGCCTCGTTGGGATACAGTGACACCGCGAACTTCATCCCAACCGACGGTTTCCTGCTTCACCTCCCCGCCCCCTGCAAGGATCTGATCCTGACGCTCGATCTCGTAATCGAGGGCCTTAACCATGGCCCTGAATGAATTGAGATTCTTGACCTCGGTGCGGGTGCCTAAGCCCTCCGTTCCCAATGGACGGAGGGAGATGTTCGCCTCGAAGCGAACCGCTCCCTTCTCCATATCTCCGCTGCTGGCCTCGAGATAACGGAGTATCGAACGCAAAGAAGTGGCGAAGACCTTGACGTCTTCGGTCGACCGCATATCGGGCTCGCTGACGATCTCGAGCAAAGGAACACCGGAGCGGTTGAAATCCACGAGTGAATACCCTTCGCGATGCAGCAGCTTTCCGGTGTCTTCCTCAAGGTGGACGCGTCGTATCCGAATTCTCCGCTCCCCATTTTCGGTTTCAAAATCCAGCCAACCGTTTTGTGCCAGCGGCAATTCATACTGTGAGATTTGAAATCCTTTGGGGAGGTCGGGGTAGAAGTAGTTCTTGCGGGCGAAAACGCTGGTTTCAGCGATATTGCAATTCAAGGCCAGTGCCACGCGCAGCGCGTACTCAATTGCCCGCTGGTTGATTACGGGTAAAGTTCCGGGCATGCCGGTGCAGATCTCACATACCGAACTGTTGGGTTCGGCGCTGGTGGAATCCACGACCGGGCACCCGCAGAACATCTTCGACAAGGTCGCTAGTTCGGCGTGTACTTCTAGGCCGATGACGGGTTCAAATTTGGGCATGGAATGCCTTGGATAACTCGCTTGGTTTAATTAAACCATAGGGATTAGGGATTGGGGATCTGGGATCAGTATTTACCTTGACCTTTCACCTGATCCCTAATCCCTGACCCCTGATCCCTGTGTTTAACCATAGTGCTTCATAAAGCGTCGCATGCGCTCGAGCGCCTCCTCGATCTGCTCGTAGGAGGTGGCATAGGAGCAGCGGACAAAATTCCCCTCGGCGTTGAAAGCGTTACCTGGCACCACCGCCACACGCTCTTCGTGAAGTAGCTTCTCAGCGAAAGTCTCGTCGTCCATCCCACTGGCTTCGATGTTGGGGAAGGCATAAAAAGCACCGTGGGGTTCGAAGGTGGGCAGTCCTAGCTCGTTCAAGCCGGACACGATCAGGCGACGACGACGATCGTACTCCCCGACCATCTCCTGTACATGCTCCTCGCCGTTGGTCAAAGCCTCCAGCGCGGCGATCTGGGACATCGTTGGTGCGGACATGATGGTGTACTGATGCACTTTACGCATCGCATCCAGAATGGAAGCTGGAGCTGCGGCGTATCCAACACGCCAACCCGTCATGGCGTAGTCCTTAGAAAACCCTCCCAGTGTGATGGTGCGTTCCCTCATTCTGGGCAGGGAGGCAAAACACACGTGCTTATGGTCACCATAGACCAACCGGTCGTAGATCTCGTCGGACAGGACCAAAAGGTCGTACTTCTCGGCGATGTCGGCCACGGCTTTCAGACGATCGCGGGACATGACGGCGCCAGTTGGGTTATTGGGGTAGGCGATCATCAGGACCTTGGTCTTTGGGGTGATCAAGGACTCCAATCGATCGGCATCTATCCGGAAGTCGTCCTCGACGCGGGTCTTAAGCGATACGGGTGTACCACCGGCGAAGATCACCTCTGGCTGATAAGACACGAAGCACGGCGTGGGTATGATGACCTCATCGCCGGGATCAACGACGGCGGTGAGGGCTAAGTAGAGCGCTTCCGAGACGCCAACGGTGATCAGGAGCTCATTTTTAGGATCGTAATGGACGTTGTAGAGGCGATTCAGATGAGAGGAAAGCGATTGGCGGAGTTCTAGGATGCCGGAGTTGGAGGTGTAGTGTGTCTCCCCATGCTGAAGGGATCTGATGCCTGCTTCGAGGATCGGTAGTGGTGTGATGAAATCCGGCTCCCCAATCCCTAGAGAGATGACATCATCCATGGTGGCTGCGATGTCAAAGAAGCGCCGAATACCCGAGGGTGGAACGCTAGCGACACGACGGGCGATGAAGTCACGCATACAATCTCGCTCCTTTATCAGTGTTCCCATTTATTAATGTGGAAATCCAGACGGTTAAGATGAATTTGACGAGATGCCAATGCGAGGGCCAATGTCGACAGCTCATCACAGATCGCGAATAGCATATCTCAGGCTACGCTGATCCGCCATTCATCAACCTGCTCAACGTAGTACAACTCGAAGGTACGATCATTCTCGACGCGCACGCGAAATTTCCGCCCATCGGGAAGTCGCCAACGCGCTTCAATATCTACGATGAGCAGCCTTTCCCCCTCCCAGTAGAAGGCGATGGGTCGCTCGCCGTAGGTCGTGCCGGAATGACATTCAACCTGTTCAGGTGACATGGGATCTCAAGGGAACGGGGATCAGGGATCGGGGATTAGGGATTAGGTGCGTGTACGGGAGCAACGATGTGCCTTTCACGGATC